>Ga0315309_1000029_pt1 | contig 87983 bp, 63 predicted proteins | sample TDP4_MG_FD_203080 | JGI IMG/M metagenome (GOLD analysis project Ga0315309, IMG submission 203080) | Freshwater sediment microbial communities from Lake Towuti, South Sulawesi, Indonesia - TDP4 | ecosystem: Environmental > Aquatic > Freshwater > Lake > Sediment | place: Indonesia: South Sulawesi... | reverse complement strand
CTGGTTGTCGTTTGGGCTCTGCTTTTGGTTCTGTTGGTATTTCTGGTTCTGTTTAGTGTGCACTTGTATGTTGTTTAGCGTGAAGTTACAACATAGTTAGCGTGAAGTTAGAATGTTGTTGAAAGTGGCAGCTCAATGACGTTGTGCGGGGAGTTGATTTTCAAAGAAGAGGCTCAGCGCCTTGCACTTTCTTCTACTTGGGTTATGTGCGTTGTTGGTGGATTTATGTTTTGAAAGACTGAGGGGTTTATTGTGAATTAAGGTTTTTCTCTTTTGGTTCGGTTACTATTCTAGGAGAGCGAGGCTCAACGGGTTCTCAAAAAATCCGTCTGGAGTGCTTACCACGCTCCGAGCCTCGCTTCTCCAAATCTCTAAAGCTCAAAAATCGGCGATATATGTAGGCTCTTCTCTCTCGCATGGCATAGCGAATTTTATATTATGTGAGTCAGATTAATCCAGAGTATACTGAAAGTGGGGATACACGAAAAGACTACAGACGAACCGAGAGTATCAAGAACCACACAAGAAAGAGGCGAAAAGGATGCTTGAACGAGCTGAAACGACATTATGCCTAGTTATGTCGTTAGATGGCAAGATAACAACTGGGTCAACCGACAATTTGGATTCGGAAGACTGGAAAAGAATTGTTGGAGTCAAAGAAGGATTTTCGCAATACTATAAAGTAGAACAGGCGCTAGGACCAAATTACCTAGACTCTGGTAGTGTGTTGGAGAAGGTTGGATTCAACAACAAGAAGGAAGTGCCGCAGAAGGAAACTTTGATATTCGTGGTTGTGGACAGGAAACCGCACTTGAACAAGAATGGGATAGATTATCTCTGTAAATGGCTCAAAAAACTGCTCATTGTGACAAACAATCCTAATCATCCAGCATTTGAGCTGAAGAGCAAATACGAGAATCTTGAGACAATATACTATGAAGCTGAAATTGATTTTGCTGACTTGTTGGTGAAAATAAAGAAGAACTACAAGATAGAAAAGATAACTATCGAGTCTGGTGGGACTCTGAATTCTGTGTTCTTCCGAAATGGTCTAATTGACCATGTAAAAATCGTAGTGGCACCATTAATCGTTGGGGGAAAAGACACGTCCTCCCTAGTTGATGGTTTTTCTCTTACTGAGCAAGCTCAACTGTATTTGTTGAAAGCCCTAAAACTGAGAAAATGCAAGAAACTAGAAAGTTCGTATTTGCTTCTTGAGTATGATGTGATTAACAACACAGTTGTCGAGTAATGCTCCAAAAAAGTGAAGAAAAGAGAGCAACGACAGTAGAGCTTCTTATATAAGTTCTCTAAGGTCAGTTAATCAACAGATTAAACTTCTCTTCTCAAACTCCATGAAAAGAAGCCTAAATCAAGCTCCGTCAGAGTGGATTTTCGGAGAAATTCTCCAATTATGTATAGATATCCGTTATCTGTAATCCAATTTTCATTTTGAGTTACCTCCCTTCGCGCTCAGGTTCAGACGAAGTATACTCTCATAGACACTGGCATTCTCTGCTATCATTTCGCCTATTGTGCGTGCGAACACTCGGAAGGAGATTAGTTAAGTGTATTGAGGTTTATAGCATTTCTGTGATTGAGACAGCACGTGGACCAGCGCCAGACGAGCGTGTAATGAGTCCCAAATTTCAAAAAAAAGCCAAAAATCATCATCAAAAACAGAAAAAAGAGGGTGTTGCGGGAGACATCTCCATCTCTCTGAGGGTTCAAATCCCACCCCCCGCACTCTGTGGGGTAGAGGGCTATTAGTATGTGTGTGGGAAATTTTTTTGGAGGCTGGGGTGAGTCTGTTCTGTTTGTGTTTTGGGTTTTGTTTTTGGTTGTGGTTGTGTTTTGGGTTGTGTTTGGGCTTGGTTTGGGGCACTTTTAATGTTGCTAAAAGTGACCTTTGATCTTGTTGAAAGTGACGTTTACCATAGGCTGTTGCTTTGTAGGGAGCGAGAGAAAGAATTTCAGAAGAAGAAGGGAGCGATTCCCTTTAGCCTTCTTCTACTAGAATGCTTCGTTGAGAACAGAGAGTTGCGCTTGTTCTGTTTTGCCGCTGAACGGGTGCGGAGGTCCCCGCCATCCCCCCGCCAAGATTTGTGCGCTTGAATAGTTCTATTTTCTTGCGCTTTACAAGTGTGGTAACAAAAAGCTCAACGACTTTTGGAAAAGCAGGTTAGGAGTATTTAGCAGTCACCTGTATGCCTCGCGTATCCCAGAGTTTCACGGTCACTGGTAGGGTGAGAACCCCAGCGCATTTTATTTTGTAGACCACCAAATATTGTTGATCGTAACGTGAAGTAACTTTTAAGATATCAAGTCCCGCAACCTGAAAATTGTCCTTTCCTAGGGCGGTGACAGGGACTTCGTTTTCTTTTTTCACAGCTACTGTGATCTCATTTGTATCCACTGTAACGTTCAGTATTCTTAAGTTTAGGAATGCTGCTGACGCGAATTTGTATCCTTTTAATCCTATGGAGTTTACGTCAAGCGCGAAGGTGGCGTTCGCAGCCGAGAATGATGAGGGCTTCTGCCAAGTGTAATTTAGCCCCAAAACATAGTTTATGCTCGTGCCATAGACGTTGTACAGCCGATTTGCCACAGTGTAGTTTATGGAGATTCCGTAACCCGCATAGACTCTGGTCAAATTGATTTGCCACTTTTGCAGATTAGCCTTCAAAATGTTGCTGTCGGGAGTGATCGCATTTGTATAGTTGGCTAGACTTAGCTCAACTAGTCGGCGGGAACCTAACTCTACGGAACCGATCAGAGTCAGGTATTCTTCCCACGGTTCATGCTTGTAGTAAGTTACAGCTCGGTTCATTACGGCTCCTATGGAGATAATCATTATAGCTATCATTAGCACGGCGATTATAACAAACTGTCCTTTTTTGTGTCCCATAAGCTTCCTCAAAGAATCACCCTCGCGTAAGCTGTAAGATTACAATTCTCGGTTCGTAGATCGCCTGATACGCGGCACCAATTTTTGTTGCGGAGCCCACCAGCCCATATGTTATCGAAGCAATGTTTTTGGACGTCGAAAACATTTGTGAATCTCCGTAAAATATTGTTGCATCATCAAGTCTTGTGTTATGCAAATCATAAACCGTCATGTTGAAGTACACGTCTGACGGCAACGTAACCCTTAAGGCGGCTCTAAGATTCTCCCATTCTCCTTTGTAAACGAAGCGTGGTAGAAGACCCTGCTCGTCCAAGTCGTGAAGAACATTGTATGCCACCTTCTGCAGTTCAGTTGCTTCATATTTTGGACTCGATGGGGTTGTGGCAAAAATATTAACAAAAGTTAAAGCAACCATAATAATGAAAGAAGCGAGAATCGTTTCGAGGACACGGATTTGCCCTTTGTTGCGATTTTTCATTGTCATGGAGATTCTTTCCAAAGCCACAACTCTGCAGTGTAAGTCATGCCAGAAATACCAACACTTCTCTGAAGCCTAACAGCCGAACCACTACTAGTCGGGGAACCGCCATACTCAAAGACGCTGCTACCTAGTAGGTTGGGGTAAGCCATCGTAACAAGCACCTGTGAACGTCCGTGACCAGTGACTTTATCGACAGCCCAAAAGTTGAAAATCATAATAACTGGATCAGAGTCGTGAAGACCATTGAAAACCTTGCTCCAACGTTCAAATAGGCCAGAACCACTGTTGAACTTGTTGTCCTGCTCTGATTTGTCTCCTTCAAACAAGTACCAAAGCATACCCTGGCTGTCAAAAGCAACGATGTCCAAGATCCACACATTTTCATCAGGAGGCACATTATAGTCTGGAGGATCCTTCCAACTCGTTAAAACAACCGTATCGTACACTATGTTTATTCTTGCTATGGTGTTGTTAAAAGTCTGCCCCGAAGTAACTATCAATGTTGCAACATCAGCAACAGTTACTCGTAAAGTCACCATATAATAGTCTGGGTTGCTAATTCCTAACGTGGCGTTGCCATTACACACGCCCATTTCGTTAGTCCTGGCGGGCCCAGACTGACTAATGTTGAAATAGTCGTTGCCTTTTGTATAAACGACTGTCGAATAAACTTCGGCCTTGGGTATGGGCTTTCCATCCAGATACGAAACAGTGGCGTTGTATCGCAACAAGTTGCCTACAACAGTAACGTCTTTGGTCGAGAACGTTACGATGAAGGGGGGAATAATTTTGAGGCTAAATCCGTAGCCTTGTAAGCCTAGCAGTTCCTTCACTCTAGTATAATTCATTTCGCCCAAGGGGTTGCCCTTCACTAATCTTTGAACTTTGTCCGGATCTAACACGTATAACGTTGACTCTTGGGTGCTAGCCAACCCGAATCTTTTCACGCGCGGGTCATTTGTCTTGAAATCTCTTATTGACCCCCAGTTGACCGGTTCTCCCGTGTCCAGCAACATCGTGTTGAACACGTTTAGTGCTGTGTTTCTCAGCTGCTGTTGGTCTATAGCTTGAAGGTTCATGAAGCTCATGCTCGGCACTACAATAACTGCACCAACAAACATCACACCAACAACTAGAATCGCAACTACGTGGTCATAGACCGCATTGACCATTTTTTAATCTCCACGTTTAATGTTGTGTATGATGTATCTATTAAGTCTTACTACATACGAGTTCTCCACATATACCCAACGAACCAAAAAAATCTTCTCAAAAAAGACATTTGTCAAAAAAACCACCTCACACATACTTAATCCAAACATAAACCCCCGTGCCATTTCGACTACAACCAGCAACAACCGTTTTTGCACTGCTTTCAACTGTATTTTGCGCACCTAACTTCAAACCTGGAGAAAGCCACGCTTCTGCCAAGACTGACGGTCTATCCTTCAAATAAGCAGTTACTTCCGAAGCATCTTCCCCACTGCCGACAATCTTCAAGACATAAACTGAATTTTCAACTGTGGAAGGCAAATATATCAACAACTTCTCCATGGAAACATCGGTGTATTCAGTCGAATTAACCAAAAAATACAGATTTGCCAACGTATTCGACACGTAGTCGGCGATTTCTCTAAGTTCTTTCCGTGTCATGTCAACACGAATGCCGTCGACTGCCATCGAGTAGAAGAGAGGCATCACAAAAATCAACATCACCAAGGCTGTAGTGCAAATGAGATGACTTATAGCTGGCGTGGGCAATTTTCAGTTTCACTCCTAAACGCTCACCTGCACCTCAGAAACCACGACATTGAAAACAACTTTTCCAGAAACAAGGTCCAAGGGCACTTCCGAGCCGTCGTTTCCTATTTGAACAAAAACTTTGCCGATTTGATCACCGTTAACAGAAGACTCATAAGAGACAGTCTTCGCGCTGACACAGCTTGCCTTAAGGTCAAAATCATGAACATAAGACCATGGACTTGAAACAAGCATTGAGACCTTAATTACGTTGATATCAACGTAATTGACATTCACTCCGTTTACTTCGATTACTGATGATCTCAATGCTCGTACTCGATAATCTAAAGCAATGGTAACCCAACCGGTCTGTTGCTTAATAACAGCTCTACCATAACTGTTTGTACTTCCAGAGGTCACGGAGCTATTGTCACCTAGGATGTAAGATTCATAAGAAGGGGTAAACGACACGTATTTCGTGCTGAGCCAATACTTTATCATACCAGTTGAGCCTGGAAAAGTGGTGGTTGAAAGATTCCGTAACTGACCATTAACGGTGGCAGTAATGCTGATCTTGTTGACACTTGGCACTAATTGCAGATGGCCATATTCTATCGTGAACCTAGTTGAACGGGATGCCCCGGGCTTCCAAGCTATGTTTTCTAATGCATCATCAAACGCCAGAATTGCCCTTCTTACAACCTCAAATTCTGAAGAACCTCTCTGATAATCCAAAACCTGATATGCATATATAGAAGCTACCAAAACTAAGGCAACTGTCGTGACCGTAATGATAATCGCTGAGACAGTGACAGAGACCGCCCTGTTGTTTCTGAAGAAAGGGACGACCACCAATCTTCTCACAGAGTCACCAGCTTAGGAACAAAGATTGACGCCAGCAGAGTAATTATGACCAGCAGTGCGGAATGCTTGAAACCAGCCGCAATGGATTCCTCACTGATTTTACCAGCAACCAGCCCAATCATGAAGACGTGAATCATAACTGAAACACTGAAAATCATTGATATGTTAGCAATGTCGATCCGTGTTCCTCCGGTGCCCTCTACCGCCATACTCGCGGTTTTGCCCACGAATATCAATGTCAAAAGAGTCGTTGCCATTAACATGAGAGCCGCAAAGTATGGAATCATAATAAATGGCCTAGAGTTCATTTTCTTCTCTTTTTCAACCTCTTGAGTCATGTTATTAAATCTGGTGAGAGATTCTATCATCGCAATGGTTCCGCCGCCCACATCGATTCCTTCAACAAGCAAAAATATCACCAGTTGAGACAACCAACTCTTGGTTCTTCGAATGAAATCCAAGAAAACCTGCCTCAAAGGAATACCCCAAGAAAGCTGAGATGAAATCCGCTCCAAGTCTTTACTGAACTCGCCATAATTTCGCTTAGAAAGATTCTCGATACACTTTTCTGGCGCCATGCCTGTCTTTCTGATTTCGGTCAGATCTCTAAGAAAGCTCGCTATTCCCTTTTCAACAGCTGCTTTCTTTCGCGCTAATCGACTATGAACGATAGCAGCAGGCATAGTGGCTACAAAAAGTGCAATCGCAAGCGCGGTAGGCAAGTCAACAAGACCTTTGATCGCGTTAAAAATTGGAATATCTATCAAACCTGCGAAGCCTGTGAGCATTAGGAATAGAAAACCGGCGAATGCCGATGAGAGGCCTGCGACTTTGTATGGTTTCCACTCGGTTATTGGGCTCTTGGGCTGCATGTCGTGAGCCAAATATATGAAAACGATCGACAACATCGGAGCAAACACGTATGTATACAGAATCATGCTCGAGTACATAGATACGCCTGTGCTGTAGATTGCATCAACACTGAACAGAATGTAGAAACACAGCGACATCAGAACCATCACAATAACGAAGGACTCTAGCAACGTGCCTAAACGCTCTGCAGCCGCCTTGATTCTCATAGACCTTGCCTTAAAAATATCGTGGGTTTTGCTCTCTAGGAAGTGACTGATGTCTCCCCCTGTGATGACTGTTGAGGCGTATCCCGCGATGAAATCTGTATAAATATCCAACGGATGATTTTTGGCAGAATCCTCAAGAGCAGACAACGGGTCTACACCAAAGATTTCAACATCTCTCATTATTTCTCTAGCCTCACGCCGCGTCGCAGGCATCAACTCAACCTTCGACAGCCTCTTAATGCTCATGTAAGGAGCTATACCACCTGTAGCCATAACGGTGATGTATGCCGCGGCAAAAGGCATTTCTCGCTCCAGAGAATGAGCCCTCTCTCCCGCCTTCATCGATGGTGTAATCATAAAAATAATCATTACGAACACGGGCATAGGAACCAGAAAGACCAGAAAAACAAGCTTGTACAAATACAGAAGCAACAGAGCTATGACCGTTACTGGTACGGTTAGAAGAGCGGCGAAAAACATCATTGTAACATATGTTTCTGGATAGATTTTCATTCCTGCTTTCTTAAGAGTGTCTTTCAATTCGAAGACGTTGCTCAAGAATTTGGGCGCAATGCCTCCGAAGACGCGGTAGGACCAGCCTTCTAGGCTATTGAGCAGTGGCAAATGGTTCCACCCTCTTCTGGTAAAACTCATCAGGTCTGGCATAGTATTCGGCTACAATAGCAGCGACATCGCGATAGCTGCGTATGCGATTAGAACGCATCCACTTCAACACGTTCTCGCGTCTCTTCATCTCGTCCAGAAGTTCTTGTTCAGTGCGACCCAACTTCTTTGCAAGGGTAGGAAGCAGAACACCTTTCTCCACCGTCGAAACAAACGTATCGTTGGTAGGTTGCCACTTGTAGGAACTCTTGTATTTCTCGTAGTCTGCTATCTCCTCAACCGCAGTCATGCGTCTATAGGCTTTCAGTTCACCACCTTTAGGCAAATGCACCCTTTGAACGACCGAAATAACATTCATTAATGGAATGTATGCTGGCGCGATATCCATAGGCCTCTGTGTCAGCCGTTTAATCGCCGAATTTACGTTTTCAGCGTGCATGGTACACATGCCACCATGGCCAGTGGCCAACGCTTGGAACAATACGTATGCCTCGTTGCCCCGGACCTCTCCTACAATTAGGTAATCTGGGCGATGTCTCATCGATGCTTTGACCAAATCGAACAGTGAAACTTCCCCGCTGTGATTTTCGCCTAAACCGTAGCTCTGACGAGAAATGAACGCAACCCAGTTTTCATGAGACAGGTTAAGTTCAGCTGTCTCTTCAATCGTCAGAATCTTGCTGCCTGGACGGATCAAACAGGCAAGAGCGTTCAGCGCGGTAGTTTTGCCCGCACCTGTCCCACCCAGCACCATGATTGATACTCTGTTTTCCAAGGCGAGCCAGAAATAAGCCGCAACTTCTTCTGTAACGGTGCCTAAGTTAATTAAGTCGATGATTGAATACGGGTCTTCACGGAACTTCCTAATCGTGAAAGTTGTGCCAAAGGGTGTGACCTCGCGTCTATAGCACACTGCGAGCCTATGTTTGCCTGGCAATGAGGCATCAACGATTGGAAAAGCTGAACTCACATGTTTGCCGGACATGTGAACCAGCTTAACAATCAGATTGTCTAGTTCTTCATCGTCTCTAAAAGACATGTTTGTTTCTAGGTTCTCGTGCTTTCGATGCCAAATGTAAACTGGCTTATTGACACCATCACAAGAAACATCCTCTATGTTAGGATCACGCATAAGAGCATCAATTTGGCTAAAGCCGACCAAGTCTCGTTCTGCGTGATATATGATCTTCGACCACGAAACATCAGGCAGCCAGCCCAAACTGATGCGATATTTGTCCACAATCTTCTTAGCTTCATTGTCGAAAAACTCTCTAGGACTTTTGATTTCCTCTCTGGGCGACTTGATTTCAGCCAATAGGACCTCCAAAATCTTATTGTAAATCTCACGCTCAAACGTGTCCAGTTGTAATTCGTCCAAGATGTATTTGAACTCACCAGTCGCGGGATTCTGCACAATTACGGCGTGGGCGAATGGTTCATAGAGACTGGTCCTTTCCACAACGTTGTATCCACGAGGTATGGACAATGGCGGAGCAGGAGGAATAGCCTCGCCCTTTGCCTTACCCATCCTAGGCTTCCTTATCTTAATCCCAGGAAGTTTGATGTGTACCATTGTACTTCTCCTATACATTTAGATAGAGGGACTATCTCTTAAATCTTGCGTCTTACTACAACATAGTCACAAGCATGCCCACCGCTATATTTCGATTTGGTACAACACATAAAGAAAAAATAATAGGCAGTGTCACGCAGGAACAACGTACAGTGCTATTGTTCCAGCAAAATCTCCATTTACCGTCAGATCAAAGAAGGCGTAACCCGTTGAAGCGGGCTTAAAATTGACCAAGTCATTTGCCGAACCATACGAAGCGAGCGTTACGATATATGCGCTGCCTGTCAAAACCGTAATGGTTGCACTGTCAATTCCATTGTTGCGAATCAAAGCTAGAGAAACCGCAACGTAAATTGGATCCTTCTTCAAATTGGTCAATCCGACTGTCAAAGACGCATCTGCACCAGACCTAACAATAGCAACCGATGGAAAAGTCACCGAAACATCACCAACCCGCACGGTTCTAGTGGCTTCTTTGGAAGAAGAAACAACACCGAAATTGGCCGCACCCGGACTCCACACCAAGTAGCCTACACTTACACCAACTAACAAGCCTGCAACAACGAAGATAATTAACGGCAAAAACCCAGCAAACCGCTGCATCTGTGCCTGCACATAAATCACCCCAGATTCACACCAGTATTTGCATATTTTCAAAATAGAAAAGCGTTATGAATCAGAAATCAAAATTCCAAACCTATATCTCAAAAAGGTTTGCGCCCAGCAACGTTTGTTCAAAGTCAAGCTATTCAGTTTTTAGGGATGGCAACCTCCGTATCACTGCTTCATATAAAAGGAAACCTCCAAAGACGCTGACTGCGCCTTGAATCGTGTTGAACAGAGAAATGAAGGGAACAATGACAATCACTGCCGCTGGTGTTTTGTAGAACGTGGTGAACATTGGAAGAAGCAGAACGTTCGCCACATCCATAACTGTCACGCGCAGAACGATGCCCGAAATCATGGAGAGTGTCTTCCATTTCTTTTCAAACGTAGACGGTTTCCTTGCTCTCAGAACCACGTATACGCCGACTATAGTTACGAATTCGGCTAGGAATTTCATAAACGCCTCAAAGGCTTTACCGCTACGTAGCGTGATGCTGAAGAAGGCGATTCCACTGGTGATGGCACCCGAAAGGAAGCCGAAGAGAAAGTATGCGAGTAACATAGGTATGCCTAGAGCATCAAACTTTAGATCAGTGAACAGCGGGAAAGGAATTTTCAACCCAGCCATTTTAAACGTAATATCGAGAACGGCAACTATTGCACCCAGGAGCGCGGTTCCCGCGGCAAAAACGCTTTTTCTTCTAATGTAAAGCTGGCTCATACCAACGAACCCAGTTAGATCGTTTTGTCTCGCTGCAAAACTATATTTATATTTTTTGCAACTTTTTATGTCAAACTTGTCATAATAGACTTACACAAGATTCATTCAGGTTCTATCCGCTGAGCCAGCGCAAAGATTTGATTTACCACATCGGTATGCAACGGTGACAGAACCCTAGAGCGCCCTACCTCGAAGATTTGCACCAGACCTACTTTCTTTAGAATGTCTATGTGGCGATAGACTGCTGCGTAATCCATTTGGAGAGTTTTGGCAACCGCCTTGATGTGCAGTGGCCTTTTAGTCTCGTTGACCACTGACAAGATTTTGAGTCGAACAGGGTTGCCTAAAGCGTTAAAAACTGTAGAAAGATGTTCTTGTCCTACTTGGCTTTTGGGTGGCATATGTGTTTCACTCTGTGTGCATGTTTAGTATTTTCGCATTCAACTTATGACATTTTTGCTCAATTTTAAATTCTTTGCTCAATATAAGTTTGCTTGCAGATGCCCACTACTGAAGCAAAAGCAAACTGGCTTCTTTTTCAAGCGCATGTTTGGAGCCAAATATTCGTGGAATATTGAAACATGAGGGAGTAGGTCTAGTGTTTTGGCAATCTAGTTGGGTACAGCCGAAAAAAATGCGGCAGAGTTGAGAAAGATTAGGGACTGACCGGGTTTTTGATGGCTCAGACTTCGTCCGCGAGCAAACGGTGATTTGTTGCTTGCAAATTTTGATTAATATCAGAAGATTTCTTTCTCGCCGAGTTTGCGCAGAGCCTTGCCCTTAAGCCTCACCGTGGGCATGATGGTTTTTTCGGGCTCAGTTTCTACAGTTTTTCTCTTGACGCTTTCTCCACACACGCCTTGAGGTAGCAGCCGCCTCTTAGTGCATGTAGCAAAGCTGCAGTTGCTAATCTCACAGTTTTCATCGGTCCATCTGCACCATATAGTGTCGCCGTGAAACATTGTGGCGTTTTTACCGCACCTAAACAGACTGCAATTAGGAGAACAGTGTTTTACTCCAGCCAAAACCAACACAACCTGTTTTGAAAACAAACCTATTTGGTATATGGTTGTTGCCAAACTTTTTCTGGACAAATATGGCTACAGCGAATGTGTGTAATAAACTTTTCTTGCTTATCTCTTGAGCTTCTTTCCAAAAGCTTTCATCAGCCGACCTCTTGCCAAAACCAAAAAGACAACAGCTAGAACAAGGATGAAAGATAACAATGCAAACAGACCGGTAGGTATGGGATATCCCAAGATGGCAACATATTCAGCTACTTGAAAATCCACCAAACTATGTCCGCCACTCAAAAACTGAGTCTTGACGGCGACGAGTTTGCCACCCACGTAGATCGAGATGCGAGAATCGCCACCCACCTTAGACGCAAACGTTGCGGAGCCGTCTGCTCCAGTGAATTGGCTGTAGGCGAAGAAATATTCCTCGCCGATTTTGCGTTCAACCGTCACATTTGCGTTAGCTACGGGTTGACCAAAATAGTCTCGAACCTGAATAGTGAAATCAGTATTTAGTGTGGCTAAGTGAAATGTGAAGTTGAAGTTGTCCTCGATTAAGTCTAAGGCCGTTTCATTCAGCGCAAGAGAATCATAAAAGGCCCTGAGAAGATATTTCCCAAAAGTCAATAAGAACGTCACGTTTCCTTTAACGCTCAGCTGGGTTTGGACTGGTTGAGATGTTCCGGTGATCCATCCATAAGCCGAGATTCTTATACCCGAAACTGCGGACCCCTTAGAATCAAACACCTGCACGAGAGTAGTGTACGTAGGAACAGAAATGACAACGATGTTCCAAGGCAGTGACAATGTCTCATTCTTCAAGGGAGTTCCGGGCAACGAAAAACCAAACCGCCAGCCTTCAAGAACATAACTCAAATTCACAAACATGTTATCAATCTCTGCCACTCCAGATATGTTGGTTTCTAAAGACATGGACTCAGATTTCGTCACGTTAGCGCGAGTCGTGTAGTTGTAACCGATTCGTAAAGCAATGAGAGGAAGGCCGCCTGTGGCATCCCTTACAAGTATTCGCAGGTCTGTAAGTTGAAGGGTGAAATTTAATGTTTTGTCCGCTGTGATACTCTCGCTGAAATTGCCGACCTGCACACCCTTCCATAGAGCCTTGAAGGTGTAGTTGCCCTCATCTAGATTGAAAATTATCATACCTTTTACAGTCGAATTTCCCACTATAAGAGGCGAGCCAGCTGCAGTTGTATTATAGACCTCAACAGAGACGCCTCCGACAGCGTCGTCTGCGAGATTTTTTGTTTGAACTCGGCAAATAACACCCAAAACTTCAAAGTTTTGCGTGTCAAACGGCGTCTTTACCGTGCCTTCAGATGTTGCACTTGCCAAGGTCAGATTATAGGTTCCGGGCGTGGCGTTCAACGAAATTTTCCACGAAAAAGTAACCCTTCCATCGCCATCGGCCGTATGGTTTACAGGGAAGCCGCCCGCGGACAATAAGCCAATCTTCATGTTTACTGTGACGACTTCAGAGACGCCATACCCCGCGGCTTGAACCAAAACAGTTTCGCCTCTACGATACTCCGTTTTGTCAGCTAGGCCAACAGTGAAGTTTGCAGTTGCAAGAGTTTCATTGATTGTAGCGGTATACGTCCCAACCAAATTGGTGTGTGCACCAAAGTCACCCCAATATTTAATGGAAATGCTTCCGAAGCCTGTTCCGTTGGTTTCGATAAAACGACTTATATTGTATGATTTTCCACCCGGCTCATTCACCCTAATCTGGATAGAATAGTTTGTGCTGACGGCTGCGTCACGCAAGGTCACGGTTAGAGTTGTGTTGAGCCCTTCTTGTATACGATCTGGCTGTGGAAATACTGAGTAAAAGGGTACGCCAAAAACCGTGAAGTTTTGGTCGTCAGATGGTGCCTTAACAGTGCCAGGTGTGGTGGCATTTACAATGTCGACACTGTAAACTCCCAACGCGGCCTCCACTGGAACACGCCAAGAATAATTCACTATGCCTTCAATGCTGGCATTCATGTTCCTGGAAGCAACTGGGGAGCCGTTAGTTTCTATATCTATTGTGACATTTTCGTTTGCGTTGTATCCAGAACCTCGAACCTGAACGAGCTCATTTCTTCGATAATTGAATTTGTCAGTCAGACCCACGGTAAGGTTCGCGCTGTGCAAAGTCTCGTTGGTTGTGGCGTTTTTAAGTGCAACGTTGTAAACGCCTACCAGATTGGTGTGCGCGCCCGAGAAGTCACCCCAATATATGGAGGAGTTCTCTCCAAAACCAGTTGCGTTAGTAATGACTGAAATGTTTACTATGTGAGACACTTCAGCTGGGTTGGTTACATTTATTTTAAATGAGTATGTTGTGTCATTATTGGCTTGAACACTCACGAACAGTGTGGCATTAAGCCCTTCTTGCACGTACGCGGGGACAACTGAAACTTGGTAAGATGGATTGCCAGATAAACCAACACGCCGTCCTTTTATTTGTTGAGTGCCTTTAAACCCGGACGTTGCTTCAGTGACAAGCGACACAGAAAGAATAATAGTGAGCAACATTACTACACGCATATCATTAAGCCTGCGTTTTTCCACCAAGTTTCCACCACACCTCATCTAAACATTCCTTCGAAACCCGTCAGATTCACCTAAAGTCGTGAACACTTTTCACAATGCGCATTTTAAGCTTTGCCATTCATGAGACTGGGAATGTGAAAACCTTAGTATAGCAACAGCTTTTTTTGGTATTGACACCCAAGAGAATTAGAGAAGAGTGATTAGTCATGCAATTAATGCTTATAATCGGCGCGCGACCCCAAATCATCAAGTCGGTACCAGTGATCCATGAAGCTCGAAGGCACAGAGAACTAGAACTCCAACTTGTTCACACGGGGCAACACTACGATTTTGAGATGTCAAAAATTTTCTTCCACGAGTTAGACCTGCCCGACCCTATAGTCAATTTGGGCGTGGGTTCCGGCAGCCACGCGTGGCAAACAGGCAACATGATGATTAAACTGGAAAAAACCATCATTGAACACAAGCCCGATGCGGTTATGGTGCCAGGAGACACCAATTCCACTTTAGCTGGTGCATTGGCTGCGGCAAAACTCCACGTGCCAGTGGCTCATGTTGAAGCTGGAGCCAGAAGTTACGATATGCGAATGCCAGAAGAAATCAACCGCCGCCTAACTGACCACTGTTCTTTGCTGTTGTTCGCGCCTACAGAAAACTGTGCCAGAAATCTGGGCAGAGAGGACATCCCAAAGCAGCGAATAAAATTGTCAGGCGACACCATGTATGACGCTTTGCTTCAACATATGCCAATCACAGCGAAGAGCGCCGTTTTGAAAAAACTTGGTCTCAAAGTCGATGAATACGCTGCGTTGACAATTCATAGGCCCGAAAACGTGGACACTCCAAAAACGTTGGAAAATATAGTGAAAGCCGTGATTATGTTGAAAGAGTTGACTATACTGTTTCCTGTTCACCCGAGGACTAAGCAAAGGTTAATCGCGCTCAAACTTATGAAGCGAATGGAAGCTGCAGATCACATTAAGCTTATTGAACCTGTGGGCTATCATGAAATGTTGCAGTTAGTCAAGCACGCCAGATTAGTTTTCACAGATTCGGGTGGCTTACAGAAAGAGGCATTTTGGCTTCACACACCATGCATAACGTTGAGGGATAAGACAGAGTGGACTGAGACTGTGGAGTTAAGAGCTAACATCCTTGTTGGAAGTAATTCTAGGAGAATTGTTACGACGGCTAGAGGCATCATAGAGGCGGGAGATGTCAGAGCCAGGTTGGAAAGGTTAGAGAATCCGTTTGGTGATGGTCATGCCTCTCAGAAGATTGTGGCTGAAATATTGAAGATAAGATGAAGGTGATGGGGGGTTGTTTGTGTTTTAGGTTTTGTTTAACTCGGTTCAAACGCACTTTTAACATGGTTAAACGCACTCTTGACATGGTTTGGCGTGTTGTTTACGACGCGTTTCTAAGTTGCTATAGTGGATTTATTGGGCGATTTTGTGGTTGTTGTTTGGGCTTTAGAATAGATAGAAAGCACGCTGAGATTTTATGTGAAACAATGTCCGCTCAAATGGGACACGGGGGCGGTGTTTTTTGTATCAGTGTTTGATTTGAAGAAGAGGTAAAATAACGGTCAAGGAACTCGGAATCTCAGGCAGGGTGAAAGGACCGCGAGAGAAACAATAAGAGAATTTAGTTCTAGAATTTTGCACCAGTAACATAAATATTCTTATATGTCATTAACTTTTACAGAGTATGAAACTTCGGGAGAAAGTGAGTAAAATGCGTAGGTGCACTATCTTAACAACATTGGCTCTTGCGCTTTCTTTTATGATCTGCACGCAGCTTGTTACCACAAGGGCTGGGACAAACGCCATTCCAGCGAATGTTGATATTGACCCTGACGCACTGCTTCTAGGAAGTCAAGGTGAGTGGATAACCGCTCACATCGAGCTTCCAGAAGGTTATGATGTGAACAACATTAACGGTTCGTCTGTCACTTTGCGGGTAATGGGAAGCAACGTTTCGGCTTCGAGGTATAACATTGAAGGAAGCACATTGATTGCAAAGTTCGACAGAGCACTAGTGACAAACCTGTTATTGTCTCTAATTGTACACATGACCCCGCATGTCAAGCAAAAGGTATCATTGACAGTGATGGGCAGTCTATATGATGGTAAAGGTTTCCAAGGAAGCGACACAATAGAAGTTTTCTTCACGCAAATCTAACCTTCTATGTAACCGGAAAACCGCAGAAGAGTAGGGATTGTTATTCTATAGTCTTGACCTAAGACACTTCCATAATAACTTCAAGAGGAGAAAAAAGACATGATAGAGAGCTTCACCATCGACATATTTCCATCACCATGGAGAAATCGCTTTTGTGGAAATGAGAAGGTAATCGGGTTAAATACGTTCAATAATGCTTTTTCGGGGAGTGTGCCCATGTCAGTCACACCTTGGTGAGTCGAAATGAATTTAAGCTGAAATAATGTGGGTTAGCGCTCATGGAAATATTATGCAGGTGATGGCGGCGGATGAATTGGGTTCTGAAGAAGTTGCGGAAAAATGGTGAGCCGCAACTATAATGTTAAAAGATATACATAAAAGCAAGGGAATTGTGCGCACCTATGAAAACCCTGAAATCTGCGCTCGCTTTTCTATTCCTCCTTAATCTTTTGTTAGTTTTTCCTCTTTCTTCTGCACAGTCGTACAATGGACAGAATAAGGTTGCTCAATTGAACAGTCTTCGGGTGCTCAATCGCAACACAGGTAAGAGTTATTCAACAATACAGGAGGCAATAAACGCCCCAGAAACATTGGCTGGACACGAAATCTTCGTTGCTTCTGGAATATACTATGAACATGTAACTGTGAACAAGTCGTTGTCGCTTGTCGGTGAAGACAAGAGCACAACAATCATTGATGGAAAATGGACAGAAAAGGTTGTTTATGTAACTGCTGATAACGTGGAAATCACAAACTTCACCGTACAGAACGGAACCTTTGGTCTCTGGCTTGACAAATCAAAGAACTCTAAAATCATCGGCAACACGTTACAAATGGGTTCTAATGGCATCCGTCTCTATCACTGTAAAAACGTAGAGGTTACTCAGAACAACGTGTACGGTTATACGAAGTTCGGTGTTGAGCTTGACTCATCCGGGAACAGCACTTTACGAAGCAACAAGATAGCAGAGAACAAGTACAATTTTGGGGTTGATGGCACATCGATTCTCGACTTCATTAATGACATTGACACTTCGAACACAGTAAATGGCAAGCCCATCCACTATTTGATTAATAGACACAATGTTACAATTGATTCTTTTACGTTTCAAAAGTTGGGATATCTTGCCCTAGTGAACTCTACTAATATTGAAGTACAAAATCTAAACGTGCAAGATAACATACAGGGAGTCCTCTTCGCCTTTACTGAAAACTCCACTATAACTAATGTAAACGCCAAGAACAACTGGAACGGCATCTACGTTACACATTCTCGAGACATCTCAATCAAAGGAAACAACGCAAACAGTAACTTTGACTACGGCATCAAATTCTTCAATTCTTCAAGCTCACTGGCCAGCGAAAACAATGTGGACAACAATGGTTGGGCGGGCATCGGCCTTTTCAGAAGCCCAAGCTCAATACTTGTTGGAAACGAGGCAAACTTCAACACCTACAATCTCCACGTTGTCTTGACAAACAACTCCGTGATTACCAGAAACAATGCCCAAAATAAACTACGTGGCTACAGCATAGCCGTTTACTATTCTCACAACAATATCATATATCATAACATGTTCGTCGACAGTCTTCTTTATGTTGAAACCAGGAACTCGACACCATTTATCCCAAGAAACAGCTGGGATAACGGCTTAGAAGGCAATTATTGGAGCCTTTACAAAGGCGTCGATGCTGACGAAGATGGCATAGGAGATACACCCTTCATGGTTGGTCAAAACAATGTTGATAACCACCCTTTGATGGGAAAGTTCTCAGATTTCACCGTGACTGTGAGAGGAACAACCTATAGCATCACCATTATTTCTAATTCCACCATCTCTCAATTTCACTTCAGCCCTGATGATGGAAAGGTCAGCTTCATGGCTTCTGGAAAGACGAGGACCGAAGGGTTTTCCAGAATTGCTGTTCCAAACGCGCTTCTTCAAGACTTGCAAAGTAGCAACCTGACCTTCTTGATAAATGAGGAACAACCTTTTTTGCACAGAAAGTGGACGGACGAGACAAAGACATATTTGTATTTCTCCTATGCTAATACTGCTTTTGAATCGGCGATTAGTCCATGGCTCATCGTAGGCGTCGCTTTAATTATCCTTACGGTATCTGTAGTGGTCTTCACGGTTTCTCAGAAAAGACATTGGGTAGGTTCTCTATTGCTTCGGAGAAGGAGGAGAGGCTTTCGGGTAGATTCATGATTATTGTAGGTACAAGACCAGAGATTATCAAGATGGCGCCTGTTGTCCGGGCTTTTAAGGAAAAGGGGTTACCTTTTCTTTTTGTCCACTGCGGGCAACATTATGATTATAATATGTCGAGGCAGTTTATTCGGGAGCTTGAACTCCCTCCTCCAGATTACAGTTTCAACTTTAAGGCTTATTCGCCCGGATTGCAGACGGGAAGAATCCTTGCCATGGTTGAACGTGTTATTAAGAAGGTCAAGCCAGAAATCGTTTTGGTTGAAGGTGATACCAACGGCGTGTTGGCTTCTGCTCTCGCTACTGTAAAACTTAACCTCTCAGTTGGTCACGTGGAAGCTGGACTTCGAAGCTTCGATCTGCGCATGCCAGAAGAACACAACCGTCGCTTAGTTGATCACTTATCCAGATATTTGTTTGCGCCAACAGAAAATGCGCGAAAAAACTTAGAGAGAGAAAGCGTGTGGGGCAGCGTCTACGTTACAGGTAACACTGTTATCGACTCAGTATTACAGCATATCTCCTTAGCGGAGAAAAAATCAAACATTATGGACAAAATACGGTTTAGGCGATTTGCTCTCGTTACCGCTCATCGAGCTGAAAACGTGGACAACCCAGTTGTGCTAAAGAATTTCATTGACGCTTTCACGAAAGCCCCTATTCCAGTGGTGTATCCCGTTCATCCAAGGAGCAAAAAACGATTGCGCCAACAGAAAATGTGGAAGAAGCTTTCCGAGGTCGATAACGTTCAACTCTTGCCGCCGCTAGGCTATTTTGATTTTCTCGTGCTCATGAAAAATTGTGACATGATAATCACTGATTCAGGCGGAATACAGGAAGAAGCCACAGCTCCCGCCATACGGAAACCCGTTTTGGTGATTAGGTTATCTACTGAGCGCCCTGAAGCTGTAGAGACTGGTTTCGCAAAAGTTATTGGCGTGAAAAAACATAACATTCTGAATGTGATGGAAAAGACCTTAAACGAAAGACGTGAATTGCCCAAGATATCACCTTACGGAGACGGAACTGCCGCTAAGAAAATAGTTGACATTTTTAACACAGGAAGCAATTGACATCGATTAGAAAGCAGACAATTTCCACGAAAAGGAGGCTTATTTAGAACGAACGATGAAAGTCTTTCACTAAACAAGGAATCCCGAAAAAATGTTCAGAGAAAAGTAGATGCAATCAAACACTATATTTTGAAAAAAATGAGAAGAAATCCAAAAATTTTTCTTGTGCTCATACTAGCTGCAATTGAAGTTCTCCTAAACATTGGCAGAACAATTCCCGGAGATTCAGGTCGATATGTGAACCTTGCTCTTTTCTTCTTGGGAAGACGACCATCGCTGAATGACATTTGGTATACTCAAATAGTTGTGATGAGACCCATGGTCCCTCTTCTTGCCAGCCCTCTTATTTTGGCTCTGGGTAATATTTACTTGAGTTTTGGGTTAGTCAGCGGTCTTTTTTGGGTTGGCGGAGTTGTGGTGGTCTATAAACTCGGTCTGATTCTTCTCAAGGATAATGATTTAGCCACTTTGGTTGCGTTATCATACGTCTTTGCTCCTCCCCTTCTTTCTTACGGGGCAGCTGTAATGACCGAGTCTGCGGGATTCTTTTTCATAGGTTTGGCTGTTTACTTTACTTTAAGAAGAGAACTGCAGAACAGAGTTTCATCCAAGACCTATTTCTCAGATGCGCTCATAATAAGCTTCGGAGTCTTGTTTAAGGAATCAGTCTTGTTTGCACTTGTTTTCATGGTTGCGAAACGGATTGCAAAGCGGAAAGGTTACCTAGAAACTCTTCTTGCTGCAAGTCTTGTTGGAACCTTCGAATTTTTGTTCTTGCATACACTGGGCTTCGGCTTTGATGTTTACATATACAAGTATCTTCTGGCAACACATGTACACACACCGTCTGAAGATTGGGGCATTGCTCAATACCTAACTAGTCTCATTGGAGCTTACGTCACAAACACTGTTCCAGCAAGACCCTACTTCGCTACCATCACTTTTTGGGTCTGGATGCTACCTACGCTATTATTTGGCTTATTCACTGTGCTAGGGTTCATGTTTAACATGAGAAGGAAAGACCTACTCCTATGCCTGCTGTTCCTATTCCCCAGCTCGGCAATATGGCCTGCCATGAGGGAGAGGTTTTCTTTTGGTATGTGGCCAGCCATTCTGCCCGCTCTGATAAGTGGGGCGTATCTTGCGTTTTCCAGACTGCCCCTTCCAAAAGGGAGAATTATTTCTAATCCTAAAGTTTACATTTTCTTTCTAGTACTTGGCATGGGTATCATTAACACAGTGAACACGCTGATTCGTTACTCCTCGCTTACTACATCTCTCTGAGGGCTCTAAGGTAAACTTTCAGCACATTTTGGAAAAGAGTAAATCTTGAGATTCTGGATTTCTTTCCGTATATGGGCTTTATGGGAACAAAAACTATTTGCAGACCACACCTAGTGCACTCAAGAAGCATTTCATGGGTCTCTCCTGCCCTAGCAGGAAGATTCAGCTTCAAACGTCGAAGGGCAGACATTCGTATTGCCGCAAACCCACATGTGCTGTCCTTTACATCAATACCAATAATCAAAGATGTGACCCAATTTAGAAGCCTGCCAAAAACAAAATTTACTGCGGGCATACCAAATCTGCAGGGATTCTTTGAGAAGCGTTCACCCACAACATAGTCAGCCCTGCCATTCAAAATATTGTGAACAAAAATTGGCATATCATCCAGGCTGTGTTGCCCGTCTCCGGCTACTACAAATACAATTGAGTCACGTTCATAGGAGTTCTTTGCATAGATATACCCAGTTTTTATGGCAGCGCCTGGACCTCTATTTTCTGGATGCCGAATGACGATCGCGCCTTTGTTTTTGGCAATTTCCGCTGTCCTGTCGGTACTTCCATCATCCACAACTATTGAAGTCATGCAAAGGTTTTGCAATCTATCAAGCAATTTACCTATGTTTTTCTCTTCATTCAAACAAGGCACAACTGCGTAGAGTCCGACTTTCTTCAAAATGCACGTGTTCACAGCATTCAAAGGTAAAGGACTTACCTTTTTGATGTGCGTTTCCTCCTGTTGTTTCTTCCTGATTAACTGAGGCATCTCTCGCCGATATGTTTTCTTAACTTTCGCTTTCTACGAGTGTGTTACTTGATTTCAGATGTTTTGGGCTCGTTTGATGCGGGCTTGGCTAGCGTTTTCTGATTTTTTTTACGTAGAGGGCAATGGCAAGGGCAAATATAATGATTGCCACTGCAATCGCTGCTTCTTCGATATAACCTGATCCGAAGAGAAGGGTTGTATTAATCGTGAAGCGTATGAAGACTTGTTCAGCATTTCCAGCTTTGTCTGTGGCTTTGACCTCCACCGTGTGGGTTCCATCGCTAAGTCCAGTAAAGGTGTGTGTGCTGTTCATTGCTGTGTCGATCCATGAGCCGTTGTCCAGCCGGATTTCGTAATGGCTTATGCCCGAGGTTCTATCTGATGCTCTCCATGTCACTGTAACTGTCGATGACTTTATCTCGTTGCCTTGACTCGGATAGGTATGGTATATTGTTGGAGGCAACATATCCAGAATTATGGTTTCGCTGTATGTCGAAATCAGACCGGCATTGTCCATGAATTGAACATATATGACTTTGGCGCCATCTTCTAATGGTAAGGTCCATGATTTTGAGGTAGAGTAGGCTTCCCATGGAGTCCATGTCCCGAACCCTATGCTGAACCGCATCTGAGCAACGCCTGAGATAGTGTCGGTTGCGTTCAGCGTCAATGTCGCTGATGTTGAATTTGTGTAAGCATTGCCATTGTTGATGATGATAGACCCTGATGGAGCGGTTTCATCGATTTTTATCGTTTCGGATTTTATTGTTTCTATGTTGCCGTCATTGTCTATAGAATTGTAAGAAAGAATGGTGTATCCCTCGGCGCTGATGATTAACGGCGTCGTATAATCTATCCTTGTGACATTGTCGAAACTGTATTCAGTTTTGTTAACTCCGGAGAAATTGTCTGTTGCGTTCAGAGTAACAATCACCTCAGATGTAAACCAACCGCTATTGCCTTGTATTCCGCTTAAACTAATCGTGGTTGTTGGCGGAACACGGTCAGTCGTCCAATCTAGGAAGATTTCTTGGAGGCCAGAATCAAGTAAATTTAACGTAAGAATCTTTGCTTCGTTATCATAGCTCCATGATTTTGCTCCAAAAACTGTGCGGGGCTTGCCTTTGTCGCACGTGTAGATTTCGGTGGTGCTGGCTTTTCCTTTCGGAACATCAATTGTAATGTTTAGTTTGTTGTCTGCATAGTACGACGAAGTAATTTTATGCGTGACTAGAATTGCGTAAGGGTTGGATGGTTGATAAACTTCAAAGTAGAGTTTTGCGAGCGTGGCGTATATGAAAAGGTTTGTTGGACACCACGCTCTTGAATCTTCCTGGGTTCCGCTGTTTTTGTAGCGCGGAGTTGCCCAGATGGATGTCTTAACCGAGTCAAACCACTGCCAAATGTTTCTTTCTGTCATATTTTTTACGTAAATCTCTCCCGTATCTTCATAGATGTGAATGTTCAGAAGCAAATTGTTCGCAAGCCCCCAACCGTCGAGGTGATTGCTTGTACTCGAGTCTTGAAAGATACGGAAATTCCAGAGAGCGGAGGCGTTTCCATTCAGGTAAAGGTTTTGTGCGACTAGTTCTGGACTGTAGCCTGCAAAGACTTTGTAAGTGTTATTGCTGAACGCTTTAGACGCCTCATAGAATCCCCATCTCAAATAACTTCGCGATTCAAAAGCCGTGCCTGCAAATGTGAAGTTGTAGCTTGCGCTTTTTTTCAATAAATATTTGTTTAAGTTTGCGTCAACTACTGATTTCACAGTAGAATTGGTTGAAATAAGCCTGTGATACAGTGCAAGGCCTACATCTGCCCCGCCATCTCTCATTTCATCATCTGATGTCCAATACGTGCTTACTTTTCCAGCGGTAACATTGAATGCAACATTGAAACTGTTTTTCGACACGTTCCACATTTTGTCCACCAAGAATGACCTCATACTATCTGCCATCGCTTTCACTGTTGCATTCTCTGTTAAAGCATAATAGTAACTGAGTCCAGCTAGACACCATCCATTGTAAAGCGTGTCGGCGAGATTATTGAAGACTCCAGATGAATTGCTATAAAACCGTCTTACCGCACCATAGGTGTCTTCTTGGAGCACGAGCAACCATTCAACATAGTTTTTGAGTTTGTTGAATATGTATGGGCTTTTTGTTGCATTGTAGGCAATAGACAACGCAAAGATGTCTTGCCCTAACGCCTCACCTTCTAAATATTGTGAGCCTTGAGGTGCCCCGGTAGTTGTATTTATGAAATCCCAAACTGACGTATAGGATTTACCAGCATAGAAAACTCTCTTATCAACGTATTGCGGAAACAAACCATAGAAATTAGGCAAGAACAAGTCATCTTTCAACGGTGAACTAATGGAAAAGTTTTGAAGTCGCATTGCATCAATGTATATTTTCGTCCCGTCAGCCGAACCAACGCCACTAACATAAATGACAATGTATCTTACTGAGGTTAGCGAAGGACTGCCACTAAAAACAGTCCAAGAATGCCACGGGATAACGAAGGACAGCCAAATACCCTCGTCGGGATCGCCCACATTTATTTTATATTGATTCCCGGCAAAAGCCCCAGTGTCACTTAAATAAACCTGTAAATTGTTAAATCCGTTGCCACCAGTGATTTTGAATCTGAGAAACAGCATGTCATAACTTGAAATGTCTTGTAACGAGCCGATGTCGAGGTAGAAAGCAAGATACGTATATGTTGATGTGTGATTAACTCTGAGACTGTATGTTCCGTTCTGTGCATCAGTCTCCCAGCTGAAAGTGTCAAAGTATGGACTCTGAAATCTCCAGGGATAAGTAGAATTGTCGTTCTCTGTCCAAGCATCGCCATCGCTCGGCAACATATCTGGGCTTGCATAAACTTCTTTAATTTCAATTCCGACTCGAGGCAGAAAGTTACCTATCAAGCTTAATACAAGCAATTGCAACAAACAAACTGAAAAAAAACGAGAACTCCTTTTGGAGGGGTTCACTGTCACTACCCCCGCTTGTCTGACAGCTTACATAAACAGTGGAAAAGCCGATAGCGGAGATAGAGACTGCAATGCGCCAAAAAAGGCACCTTATCCAGTGCGGTGTTTGTTCTTACGACGCCAATACCAAACGAGAATCGAACCTACACCCACTACTGCTACAGCAGCTATTGCCACTACGTTTGTATAAGAGGGCGTGGAATACCAGACGGCGTCTATTTCCATTGATTGTTGTGCATGGTTGCATAATATAGTTAATATTTTTGTCGAGTCGTCATATGACCATGATGTTGCACCGGAAACGCTTTGAGGTTCGCCTTTGTCGCCGACATAAACTTCAGTGGTGCTCGTTCCAGCTCCACGTATTGTTAAGGTGAGTTTCCCGTTTGAATATGAAGATGACGTGATTTCGTTAGTTGTCAGAATTGGATATGGGTTTGTTGGTTTGTATTGATCAAAATATAGTTTTGCGAGAGTGGCGTAAATGAAAAGATTTGTCGGAGTCCACGCCATTTTGTCCTGATCCGTTCCACTGTTCTTGTAGCGTGAGATTGCCCAAATAGATGTCTTAACTGAGCCAAACCAATCCCATATGTTTCTTTCTGTAACGTTTTTAATGTACGCCTTGTTTGTGTCTTCGACAATGTGGATATTCAATAAAATGTTGTTTGCCAATCCCCACCCGTCAATCTTGTTGCTTGCACTCGAATCTTTAAAGAAACGAGAGTTAAAGAGAACAAACGCGTTTTCATTGACTAAGTAATTTGCAGCAACAACTTCTGGTGAGTAATATGCGTAGGCTTTGTATGTGCCGTTGTTAAAGGCTTTAAAGGCTTCATAGAAGCCCCATCTCAGATAACTACGTGGTTCAAACCCAAAACTAACAAATGAATGGTTGTAATAGTAAGAGCTGGGCTTTGTCAGATATTTGTTTAGATTCCTATCAACAACTGATTTCACTGTTGCATTTGCTGATACAAATCTATAGTATGCCGAAAGACCTACAATCGCTGCACCGTCTCTCATTTCATCGTCGCTGACCCAATATTGAGTGACTTCACCCGTCGAAGTTTTGAATAAAACATTAAAACTATTGTTCGTTCCATTCCACATCTTATCGACTAAGAAGCTCATCATTTTATCTGCGGCAGTTTTTACCACAGCATTGCTCGTTACAGCGTAGTAATAACTTAATCCAGCAAGACACCATCCATTGTAGACAGTTTCAGCCTTATCATTGAACTGCTTACTTGAATCTGAAAAATAGTTTCTTACCGCCCCATATGTCATATCTTGGAGTTGAAGTAACCAATTCAAATATGCTTTCAGTTTATCACCAATGTAGGAACTTTTGGTGATATTATAGGCAATAGTTAGGGCAAAAATGTCTTGACCAATTGCTTCGCCTTCTAAAAACTGCGAGCCTTGGGGGCTTCCCGTTATTATATTTACGAAATCATAAACCGATGTGTAACTTTTACCATTGTAAACAACTCCCTTATCGACATATTGCGGGAACATACCATAGAAATTAGGCAAGAACAAGTCATCTCTTGATGGCGAAGTAAACGAAAACGTTTCAAAACGCATAGCGTCAACGTAAACTTTTGTCCCATCGGCGAAACCAACGCCAGTTGAATAAAAAACGATATACCTGATAGAAGTCAATGAAGGCGTTCCTTGGTAAACACCTAGAGTATGTAATGGAATAACATAAGAGAGCCAAGTACCCTCGTCTGGATTGCCTATGCCGACTCTGTACTGATTACCTATGAATGCACCTTTGTCGCTTAAGTAAACATGAAGATTGCTTAATCCCCCACCGTCCACAATTTTAAACCTGAAGAATAACATGTCGTAGTCTGAAACGTTTCGTAATGAACCAATGTCGAGATAGAAACAAATGTATGTCTGCGCCGCCGTGTGGTTCACTCTAAGACTGTAAGTGCCATTCTGGGCATCAGTTTCCCAACTGAAAGTGTCATAGTATGGACTCCTAAACCTCCAGGGATAAGTAGAATTGTCGTTCTCTGTCCAAGCATCGCCATCGCTCGGCAACATATCTGAGGAGGCATGAGCTTCTTTAATCTCGCTTCCAACTTGAGGCAGAAAGTTTCCTGTCATGCTCAAGATAAGCAACAAGAGACAAACTGAAACAGACTTCTTCAAGAGTTGACTTGACCTCAGATTTGCATTTCCCCAAATAATTATTGATGTTATCCCAAATTCGAGGATTTTTATCAAACAAGAGGATAAAGGTACCAGAAGTCTAAAAACTTTGCTCCCTTGGTGTTAATAATAATACCTGCGATAGCAGAATACATTAACTAGTTAGCGCGCACATAAAGATCATTGATCCGCACACAATCACTTCCACGCTTGGTGCACTCTTTGGGATCTTAGCTATTTTTCATAGTAGAAGACGTAGAGTTTTCCATTGCCAAATCCCTCTGGAGGACCATAAAATTGCAGACCGTTTTGTAACGCTTTCGAAATAGTGCTGTTGAATTCTGTGGCGCCGAGTCGGGGTTCTGTGACTATGAAATACGCTACGGTAGTGTCGGTGTAGTTCATGGCTGAAAGCATCCATGCTGAAGAGGGATTCTCCTTCATTTTGACAAATAGGTCGTACCCAGTTTTGTTGAATTCTATGAAGTAGAAGGCTCTTGGATTATTGACTCCAACAATCATTTCCCCTGCAAAAATTGTCCACTGGTCGCCAATTACAACGTATTTTTTCCTTGTGGTCTTTTCAATGAAATTCACTGCTTCCAACTCGTACCATGTTGTTTGCAAAGGAGCAACTTGAGGGTAAGCAACGCTAAGAGAAGCAGTCATCCAGCCAGCGATAAACACTGGAATTAAGACCCCTGACGCAAAAAGTAGCCCTGTGAATAGCAGACCTTCAACGCGCAGAACAAGACCCTTGGGCAACGCTTTCGGCCATATTTTGATTGCCTTCAAAATAGCAATTGAAAAAGCTGGAGACCTTGTGCTAAGAAAAGACTTCACTCCTAAAACGATTTCATAAATTACAAGTGCCACAAACGGAGCGGCTAAGAAGTCTCTGAACACCCATAGTCTTTCTTCGTTAAGCGGAAGTCCAGACATGAAAAGCTTTAGGATTCCGTAGTCAGTCAACATTACTAGGGAAGCTGCGAAAAGGAATGAAATGCGCGTCCGAGATTTTCTGCGGCGACCTTTTTTAAGACCATGCAAAAGGCGTATCATCCAAAAAAACGCAAGGGTTGGACCAATGATGATGAGAAGTATAGTCTTAATGTCGGAACCATATATGAGTTCGCCGAACAAAAATTGCCCTACAATCTCTTGAAATGGTAGTTTGTATAACTTGTCTAAGGTGAAGGAGGTGTAAGTGTCAGAGCGGAAAAACCTTAAGTAAATCAGGGATAACGGCAGAAGACTCACACTAATAAGAAACGAACTCACTATCGAAACTCTTGTAGCTAGAGATGAGGAATTATTGCCCCTGTATGACCTAAATGCAAGGGTTAAGAGGAGAAGAGAGAAAGCCATAATCCCAGTTAAATAATGTGCAAGGAAGGCGACGAAAGAGAAAACCACCATCAATGCTTTGGTTTGGAAATCGTTGGAATTCAAGCTCCTCAGCATGAAGCTGAGTGAGTAAAAGAAAAAGATGTATCCTAAACTGTTGTGCACTGATATTGCTCCAAAATAGGTTGCGTATGGGAAAGCAGATAAAATTAAACCTGCGAGAACTGAAACCTTGTCATTATGAGTTAGAGTGCTAGTCGTCAAATAAGCAGCGATCGGCGTGAAGACACCCCACAAAACTGGCACAAGAAACAAATGAATCCAAAGAAGATCTATGCTAAACATTCGAGCGAAAGCCACGCTCAGTGCCCCTAGGAAATTTTCTCCCCTAAACACTAGATAGATCCGCGATTCAATCGTCTCTACGGGCCATGGAGGCCATCCGTGAAGGACAGCGTTGTCATAGATAAGTCTGGTTCTGCCCAATACTATTTGCTGCCCGCTCAAATCGCCAACAGGAAAAACAATGGAAAAGAACGAATGGACAAGAATCGAGTGAACAATTATGAAAAATAGTTTGTACGCTACTTTTTCAGAAGTCAACAGAATTACGAGTAAGAGAGAAGTGGCAACAAATAATGTAGGAATGAAGCCTGGATGCAGAACCTCCCACACAGTGTGAGCTTCTCCTGTACGAGACGAAAAAAGTAAGTAGAATGAGAGAGCAACAAGAAACAAGTAAAGAATCTCACTACTACGAAGAAACCTGGTGAACCCTTGCTCGCTATACATCATTCTTTTTTTTCCTTTTGTTCAACAGAGAAGAAATTGTAGTTACGATTAGAAGAACCAAAGTGAACCTTATGACGTCGAGGTTATAGAGTATCACGGCAAGCCAGCCAACGAATCCTAGGAGCATAACAAGTACCAGGACCCCTAACATGAACCTCAAAAACGCGTCTTCCTTCTCGAAAAGAGCATACCCAAAAAAAATTCCATTAATTAAGAAATATGGGATAGAGGCGATGATTCCTATGACAGGCCACTGAAAGAAACTCAGATTGATGTAAATCACTAGAGCAAGTACAAAAGAACAAAACGTGAAAAACAGCCTCTTGTTATAGGCGATGGTCTGCTCAATTTCATCAAACCTACATGAGCTACCCACGTTGTATCACACAGCCGTTCAAACAAACGTAACAGTCTATGAAACATAATTTCGAATTGCTTCTTATATCCTTAACCAGTTCCCAACACCTACATGAAATTCCAACGGCGAGGAAACGAAGTTACGCATATCAGTGTCTCAAAGATATACAGTCACACCCTTCATCGGCATCTTATTTGCGTCCAAATCTTAATCTATTTGTTCAACTTGAGTTATCTTTGCTCTGGTGCGTGTGGATGTCAGAGGACATTGGAGAAATAGCTGACATGTTCCTTGACATTGGCCTTAATGAGTACCAAGCCAAGGCGTTAAGTTATCTTATGCTTCTTGGCGAAGCAAAAGCAACAACATTGAGCAAAGTTAGCGGGATTCCAAGCGCCAAGATTTATGAAATCGCCGAAGACCTTGCTAGGATTGGTCTCATTGTGATTAAACCAGGGAGGCCATCGGTCTATGTTCCGCGTGAGCCGGATAAAATTGTTGACTTACTTGTGAGATGGCAAAGGGTTGTAAATCGTGATAAGATTGAAAGCTTGAAAAGAAGGAAAAAACGGTTTGTTGAGATTATCACGCCTATTTATACGAAGGGGTTGGTTTCTAAACGGCACAGTCCTCTTTTACGTATTGTGGGCACTGGAGCGCTCTCGTTAGAAGAGACAAGGAGCCTGTACAGACTAGCAGAAAAGGAAATATCGATTTTTTCCAGAGCCATGGAATATCTTCCTAACGTCAATGAGGAATTGAAAGGAGCGATTAAGCGAAACGTTAAGGTTCAAATCATTTTAATGGACCCAAAAAAATTGAGTGACCATGACAGAAAGATTCAGGAAAAGAATGTAAGCAACTTGAATGAATTAGGGATGAATGTCGAGATACGATACTGTAGTGAAGTGCCAATTAGAGGATGCGTAATCGATGACAAGGCTGCAATATTTTTGACCGAAGAATTAGCGGTGCCTATCTTCCTACGTGAGACCGCTATAACAACTAACCCTGGTCTGGTAAAGGGACTACAAATGCTTTTTGACCTCGCATGGCAGTACAGATGCAAACCACTGGATTTAAAATACGATGAGACCTGATTCTCTAGTGATTGTGACTTGCTGTTTTGCGGTTTAAGCGTAATTACTTGCTGTCAGATGCCATAAGCCTTATAACAATTCTCACAGACACGGGGTAAACTATTGGTTTCTATCCATTCATCCATTTTTGTTAACTTATCGAAGTCAAATGGTAGGGCGTCTCCCAGAAGGGCAGACCTGCTTTTATATTTCTCTCTAAATAATTGATAATCCTCTTTTTCCCATATTTCTAGTAGTCCGTTTTGGTTGATGTTTCCGAAGTGTTTTCGCTGCATTGTATGGTTGTCTCCGCAAAATATTCTTGGAATCCTTTCAATTGGAAGATTGAGGTACACGCATGGCGAAACATAGCCGTCGCACGAGACGTATACGTTGTTGAGCGGGTTTTCTTCACATACTAACGCTTCTCTCATCACAAGTGGAAATGAACGGAAGGCTACGTTATGCTCCTTTGCTTTTCGCTCTGCTTCTTGGATTTTTTCCACAATGCTCTTGTTCACTGTTTTATGTGAAAATGCCTTTATCTCGTCATGCAAGGGTGTAGCTGCGTAACTGAGGTTGGTTGCCACTAATTCGTCTGCGCCTAGTTCCTTTGCGAGCATGAGCATGAAAGGCAACTCAATTATATTTTGTTTTGTCATCAGAAAAAACAGCATAATTTTTGGTTTACCAGTGCCATAGGACACTTTCAAAGCTTTTAGAATCTCAATGTTTTTTATGAGTCGATCGAAATTTGATCCCACCCTTATTTCTTCATGAGTTTTCTTTGTTGCTCCGGCTATTGAAATGCCAAGAATATCTAGGTCGAGTTCTATTAATTTCTTGCATGTTTCGCTTGTTAAGAGCATGCCGTTCGTTGTGAAGCCTACCGCGCTGCCACTATCTTTAGCAAGCTTCACCATTTCGAATATTTCTTTATTTAAGAGTGGCTCCCCCCATCCTGAGAGGTAGATCAGACTCGTGTCATAGAAGTGTTGGCTTATTTTTTCAAAGGTCTCCAAGGGCATGTCCATAGACTTCCACTGATCTGCTAAGGCTACTCTTGGGCACATAACGCACTTCAAAAAGCACCGTGACGAAGCCTCAATTTGAATGCAGTTGAACGTTTTTTTGTTGACTCTCTTAGTAAATTGCATTACAGATTGGAGCAATGCCGTGAATTTGTTTTCTGCCTCTTGTAACTTGATGTTGTTTACAGTTGTTTAGACAGGAGTTGGGAAGAATATGCCTCCGAAGAACACGTATGCCGTAATTAGGGAGATAACGATGTCCAGAATGCTGGCTGCTAAGAACACTAGCAGAGGCTTTCCTTTTCCAGTTTTAACGAGCTCTACGAAATTTATGTTAAGTCCAATGCACACAAAAGCCATGGCGAAGAACCATCCACGTATTCCCTTTGTAACATTCAATACTGAGTTTACCGCCGTATTACCCATCGTTGGGACAAGTAGCAATGAGAATATCACAGATGCAAGAATGAAACCCATAACAAATTTTGGGAACCTGTACCATATTTCAGTTGGTCCTGGCTTCTCGTCAGGTTTTCTTTCGACCTTAAGAACCCAGTACAAGGCGAGTAGGAACGCTGCCACTCCAATGAGCACGTTCTGCGACATCTTAACAATAGATGCAATCTTCATCGCTGTGTCGCTGTACAGGGCACCCGCTGCCACAACTGCTGGCGTAGTATCGATGGTGCCTCCGATCCAAGCCCCTGCAACGGCGTCGGGCATGCCCACGGCTTTGGCGATTAGAGGCATGAGTACAAGCATAGGCACCGCAAACAACAGGACCAGAGAAATTGTATAGCTTACTTCTTTGGGGTCACCTTTGACAGCGCCTCCTGTCGCTATTGCTGCCGAAACGCCGCAGATAGATGTAGCACTGGCCATTACGGCTGCAAAGGATTTGCCCAGACCAAAACGTATTGCGAGATAGTAGCAAAAGTACCAGACAATAAAAAGCCCTACTGTAATCTCGAACAGGCCAAACGCTCCAGCCGACAAAAGTACATTAAATAAAATTTCGGCGCCTAGTAAGACAAGCCCTATTTTTATGAAAAGTTCAGTTCTCGCTGCTGCTTTGAGCCATTTCGGTGTGCCGACTGTGTTGGCTATTACAAGTCCGAAAACTAGCGCCCAAATAACATACTCAAATCCCCACTCGTTGATGGTTTTTTGATTAGACAGAAGAAGAGCAAGAAAGGACAGGAGGAACACGAGTGGAAACCCAGCCCAGTATCCTTTCATTTTCTCTTTCATAGCTAGCACGGCTACACTTGTCAATAGCAGCAGGCAAACCCCAAGCAAGAAGAAGTAAGGTATATCACTTACCAGAAAAGCGGCATCTGGGTTTAACGACCATTTGCTGATTTTCGGCAACGATGTTATAATACGGGTTGATGCTAACGCCAAAAGGAAGAAGCCAAGCCAGACTGCCCACCAATCTTCTTTCTTCCATAACGACGACCAGTCTATTGCCACATTTCTCCCCCATGAGTCGTTGGTTTATTTACTATTGTTTAGTAGTAAACAATTTCTCCCTTAAAACTTTTATGGCGGTGACTGATGCATGATAGTTCACCTCTACAAAGGCTAGACAGCGATGAAAGAAAGTTTATATATCTTTTTACTACTTATGGGAAGTAAACGGTGATAACATTGAATGTTCTTATTGCTGGTATGGATGGTTACCTCGGATGGACTTTAGCGATGTATCTTACTAAGAGAGGACATTCAATTGTTGGCATGGACAATTTTTCAAGGCGGAAGAATGTTGAAGAGGTTGGTTCTTGGTCTGCCACTCCTATAAAGCCGATGGATGAGAGATTGAAAGCCTTCAAGGAAGTTCATGGTAAAGATGTAGAGTTTTACGAGGGTGACTTGAGAGAATATCACTTTGTTCGAGGAATTGTGAAGAAATACAGGCCCGACACAATCGTTCATTTAGGTGAACAGCCTTGCGCCCCTTACTCCATGATAGATGTTGACCACTGCGTATTCACTCAGACAAACAACATTGTTGGAACATTAAACCTCCTCTATGCCATGCATGAAACCAGCCCGAATACACATCTACTCAAGCTTGGAACTATGGGCGAATACGGAACGCCGAATATTGACATCCCAGAAGGCTTCTTCGAAATTGAGTACAGAGGAAGAAAGGACAGGCTCCCCTTTCCCAGATTCGCTGGAAGCTGGTATCATTGGACAAAAGTGCATGACACAGGAAACATCATGTTTGCATGCAAGATTTGGGGACTGAGAAGCACCGATATTATGCAGGGCGTGGTTTATGGAACAAGAACAGACGAAATGAAAGACGAGCGACTTCTCACAAGGTTCGATTTTGACGAAATCTGGGGAACAGCCCTAAACCGCTTTTGCGCTCAAGCCGTGATAGGACACCAGCTCACGCCATATGGCTTAGGCGGGCAAACAAGAGGCTTCATCGCCCTGAGAGACAGCATGCAATGTTTAACAATAGCCACAGAGAATCCACCAGAAAAAGGTGAATACCGTGTGTTCAACCAATTCGATGAAACATACTCGGTGAACGAATTGGCTGACAAGGTCCAGAAAGTGGGTAAGAGACTCGGATATAATGTGAAAGTTCAGCACCCAGAAAACCCACGAGTTGAGGCTGAAGAGCATTATTATAATCCAGACCACGAAAAACTGTACAAATTAGGATTTAAACCAACACACACGTTGGAGCAAGAGCTCGAAATAATGTTAAAAGACCTCGAAAAGTTCAAGGACAGAATACTGGTGAAGAAAGACAGAATAATGCCTACGGTCTACTGGAGAAAATAAGTCAATTAACGCCAAAGATGTTTTCTTTTTTATGCAACTGGAATTTGTGCTCTCAGTTTGCTTTAAGCTTCCACACGTGATGCAATGACTAAACCTAAAATCTCAGTAATAATACCAGCACGCAACGAGTCCGCGTCACTAGGCACTATTATTAACCAGAGCAAAATTTTCGGTGATGAGATAATTGTTGTGGATGATGGCAGCACCGATGAAACTGCGAAAATCGCGCGAGAAAACGGAGCGTTAGTGGTTGTCCACAACATCAATTTGGGTGTGACTCAAGCCGTAAAAAGTGGGTTGAAGATGGCTCGTGGTGATGTGGTGGTGACTTTGGACGCTGACGGGCAACATGATCCTTTTTACATTCCGAAGCTCGTGGCACCTATAATTGAAGGAAAAGCCGACATAACCTTGGGTGTTAGAGAAAAAGTTCCCATTTTTTCAGAAAGAATAATAAATTTTCTGACGAATGTCAAAGTCAAATCAGCAGACTGCGGCACAGGGTTCAGAGCAATAGAAGGGGATTTAGCCAAAAGAATGAATTTGCATGGGACGTGCCTATGTGGAACATTTGTCTTAGAAGCGTGCACACATCGTGCTCGAATCGTTGAGATCCCGATTCAAGTAAGACCTCGCATTAATGGTAGAAGAAGAATAGGGACACGACACGTCAGACAATTTTTCTACGTTTTGTATGATTTATTGCGTCTTGGCTTTGTATCAGAAAAGAGAGAAGCATTAAAAACTACATGAGCATAATCAAGGTGAAACCAAGAAAGAGGATTCGTCATGAATTTCGTTGTGACGGGCGGAGCGGGATATATCGGAAGCGGCGTCATGTTGAGGTTACTGGAAGAGTTCCCTGATTCAACCATAACTTCAATTGACAACCTTTTCAGAGGCGACTATCGCCACATCGATCATTTGAGGAGTAACAAACAATGTCGACTTCTCAAAGGCGACATCAGAAGGAAGTCAGACGTTCAAGAAGCGTTGGGTGACGACACAAAAGCCATCATACATTTGGCGGCACTGCCTGGAATAGAACTGTGCAAGAAACAACCGGAAGACGCAATAACCACGAATGTTTACGGCACCTATATGCTCTTAGAAGAATTGCTAAATCGTGGCGGTGAAAGATTCGTTTTTGTTTCTTCAGCGGCTGTTTACGGAGTGCCTCAGAAACAACCAATAGGTGAGGACCATCCGTTGAAACCCGTTAGCCTTTATGGAGTCACTAAGGTTTCGGGTGAGCAGTTAGTGAACTCGTATTATGTTAATCATGGTTTAGCCACAACAATCCTTCGGCTGTCCAATGTTTACGGCTTGAGCGCCTATACTTATTGGAAAACCGCCATTCCAAAGTTCGTGTGGCAAGCAGTAAACAATCAACCTCTCACAGTGCGTGCAGATGGACAGCAGCAACGCGATTTTGTGCACGTGAAGAGCATCATCGACGCAATCATCCAGTGTTTAAGAACACCAAGGGAGGCTGTTGCTGGCGAAACCTTCAATCTGGGTGGCGAAGACCTGACCGTCAACCAGATTGCAGGCATGGTGATGAATGAGGCTCAGCGGAGACTTGGCAAACGAGTTTCAAAGGTCTCTACGGCTCTGGAAGTAGGTGAGGTCTACACTCCTAGGTTTAGTTATAGTTGTGACAAAGCCTTTCAGAAAATCGGCTATAAGGCACGGTGGAAGGTTGGCCAAGGCATATCCGAACTGTTTGAATATGCGCTGAAAACAAAAACAACTGAAAATCATGCCCACTAGTGTGCACGAAGTCTGCCAATAGGTTATCCTATCATTTTAGGCAAGCTGCCACGCTACAAGGAAGTGGTGATCTAGGAGAAAGTTCACTTAGGAGATCAGCTTTCCGGCGTTCGTTCTGTGAGAAGCAAGTTTCCATTCTGTGAAGTTAAGCAAGAACTGTGCCGTTCCCCAAATTCTAACTATAGGTTTCGGAAGGAATTGAGAAAGACCGTATGTTTTCAGAAGACTGTAGATGATTTGTGTAATCATCACAGACAAGGCAAACCAAGGCATGAAAAAGGACTCTATATGAATGCTTTGAATGTTACTTGACGGGGTCTTCATCCCCAAGATCTGTGCAATTCGCAGCCTTGTCTTGAAGCTTATTTTGTGAAAATTCAATTGAAGGTCTTGAGAGCGTATAACCGATCCCAATGAGCTTGTCGATATCTTAATGAAGCCTTTTTTGGCAGCATCTCTTAGTATCTTATCTCCTAACGCGTTCCTAGATATGATGATAGAAGTCCCCTTAGAGTCTATCTTCTTGATTTCTTCAAGCCAAGCATCACCAAACGAAATATCTGCAAATTCCGAGGTGTGATCCGGGCAGAAAACGCATCTTCTCGGCATAAACAAATAAGACCCGGAGTACTGTCCGAACTTCTTATAGTCTAAGAAGGTTTCCTTTATCCCATTCTCTGAAATGTACTCTATGAAGGTCTTCCCCGGCCAGCCATAGCCTCTAAATCTAATCTCCCGCACGCAGGAAGGACATGTACCTAGATCGCTAAGTACGTAGTTAACGTATTGAAAATCGAAACCTCTACCACAGAAGAGACCTAGTTTTAAAACTACTTTCTTGTTTAAGCTTGGATAACGTAGGGAAATTCGGTGCAAGCCCAACAGATGACAAGGCAGACCGACCACCGCAAAATGACCATCTGAACCCAGTATTTCTTTCAGACCCACACCAAGTGGCACCGGAACGTACTTTGCGCCCATTGCCTTCTTAAGCTCTGGCGTAGACTTCGCGAGAATTATGTTTGGGTTCATTCCTGTCGTTGTTACGACGAGAGCTCCATCAATAATTTTGCTCTTAAGAGCATACAGGAGGAGGGCAGTTATGACGCCTCCAGAGGATCCCATGAAGCGTGTGAAATGATCTTGCGCATGGCCTAAATATACATCCGCGTAGTAACCTATTAGAGGATGATGTTTTGAATTTTCTTCGTTTTTCAGTAGTTGATACCTACTGTAGTCAATATGATAGCCTGGACACACAAACTCGCATATACCACAATTATTGCATTTTCTCGCGTCAATGCTTGGTGAAAAAACCTCTTTTTTTATCATAGTTATGGCGTTCAGTGGGCATGATGAATAGCAAGTACCGCATCCGATGCACAAGTTTTTTTCTACGACGGTCTTTACGCTGCGTTCCATATTTCCATTCCGCAATGACATACTAATTCATGCAAGAACATCAATGCTCCGTTTAAGTGTACCTTTGATTCTGCGCCTGATCATTGAAGGTATGCACTTCATGTTGATTACCAGCATCTGCGACCTACCTATAGTTCCGTTATCGCGAATTGGGAGCCTCCAGCGTAGTAAGACTCCCTTCAATTCATCCCCAAGAAACATGTATTCGCTAAGCATGGTCATTCTCGCAAAAGAATTGCTGTTGGCTCTTTCAGTTATATCGAATGCATACCATTTGCTAAAATCAGTTGCGATAACGTATGAACGCCATCCAACACCGATTACATATAGTTTATTTTTGTCAAAAATAGGATATCTCAGAGCCAGATCCTTTATGGGTGTATTAAATCGAGTCCATGAAAAATTGTTATTCAGAAGGAAGATACAACTATTACTTGTTAAGACCGACTTCCCCATCTCGCCAATATATGAAATATTTCTCGTGGTTTTGCCGATATGAACCTCAGACCACGAAATGCCGCGGTCAACGCTTATGAACACGGATTTTCTCTCTCTCGCTGTAACTAAAATGGTGTTTTCATCCAGTGTAGTTCCATCGTACAAGGCTGTTGGATAATCAATTTCAAAAACTTTTTTCCAAGTGTCGCCAAAATCCTCAGACCTGAGTAAATATGATTTCTCGGGCGAAAAGCCTATTCTGCCTTTTGAGCCTCCGCCTCCGACACCGACTCCTATGTGCAAACTGCCATCAACGGGATTTTGGAAGAAATGGTTTCCATATGTGCCTTTTGAATCTTCGTAGACTTTTTTCCAAGATGCACCATGGCTCTCAATTCTGTAGATCGCGAACCAGGTCTCTCCATGAGTGTAGAAGCTTGCATTCCACACCGGAACAAAGATAGCTCCCTCATTTGTCACAAACGGCTGGCCAGTGGTTGTATTCCGTTTATCAAGAGAGTGGAAGTCTGCAATCTCAATCCACGAGTCTCCATGGTCTTGTGATATAAATAGTTTGCATACTGGATTTCCGCTGGGTCTGCTTAGCCCCACACTGACGTAAAGTTTATTACGTTTGACATCCCCGTTGGGCCATATTCGGTAGTATTTGCCGTAGTCTAGAAGACTCTTGAAGTAAGTGTTCAATTTAGCTTCACGCTTTTGCTTTTTTCAAAAGAGTTTAATTCCTTTGCTTTGCCTGACCTCAGATCGTTGTTGGAGTTAGGCATATTTACGTGTCACTCTTCGTTTATCTATGGGAGACGCACGATATAAGCGTAGAAGCGTGGAAAAAGAGTGCACGAAAAAGGCCGAGTATTACTGTTGAGTGAAAATTTCTTTCCGTTATCAGCCGCATCTGCTCAACGCCTATTCGCTTATGCCAAAGTATTTACTTCGCATTCATACCAAACTGCGGTAATTACTAACTCTCAAGTGAATTTCAGATCTGAAAAACTAACTGTAGCAGGTTCGAGCATCAAAAGAGAAATCCCAATCTTCAATCCAATACTTTTGGCTTTGTATTTTATAAAGTCGGCAAGCGTCATCCGAAAAACCCACATTAATCTGATTATATCTACTGTTCCTAAGATAAACAACGCAATCGCGGGTGTTCTCCTCTCCAAATTGTTCAGGATTCCACACGTGATTGATGTGCGAGATCTTTGGGAACTCTCTCTGCTTTCGCCTCCTCTAAATCGAGTTATCCCAAGAAAACTCGTTTCCCTGATAACTAAAATCACACCAATGATTTATCGTCAAGCGAATTCCATTGTGACACTGAACGATACAATGAAAGATATGCTGGTAAATCAAGGCGTATTACGTGACAGAATCTACATACTTCCAAACGGTGCAGATACGTCTCTCTTCAAACCATGTCCAAACGAAGAGTGCTTGAAACAGTTGCGTAGGAAATACGGGCTCCCCATGTCGAAACTGATCTTCGTATATGGAGGAGCACTGTCACTTGAAAATAGACTGGACATAGTCTTAAAAGGAATCAGTACTCTTCGGGAAAGCGAAAAATTTCTCTTCTTGATAATTGGGAAACCCACGCTACTGATAACTTGTGAAGGACTCCGGCAAAGAGCAAAGCAATTGGGGTTGGAAAACTATGTCAAGGTTATGGACAATTTGCCACCAAAGCAATTCTCCGAACTGGTGAGATGCTGCGATGTTGGGGTCGTCCCCATAGATGATGATGAACACCTTAAACACGTCATGACATCAAAAATATTCACCTATCTTGCGTCCGGTCTGCCAGTTCTCGTTTCGGGACCCAAAGGCGGAGAACTGCAAATGATAGTGAATACACACAAGGTGGGAATTTTTGTGGGAGAAACAACACCCGGAGCGTTTGCTGCAGGATTCAAAGACTTCCTTCAGAAGAAAAACCAACTGAGGAAAATTGGGCTTCGGAGTAGAAAAATTGTGGAAAGATATTATGACAGAAGCACTCTTTCTCAGAAGATTCTGCAATTCGCTCAAGAAGTGACTTAATCGTGTCATTAACGGTATTGGTCAGCAACTGATCGATTTGGTACTGTTTCAACCTTCTTGCATCAGCGCATCATGTTAGCAAATGTCCTTCTGTAAAGAAGAATAAACGCTGAAGTTAGAAATGCAGTTAATATCCCAATAAGCAACACAAACTGCCATAACGTCAACGTCAAGATTCCCACTTTTACAAGATCGAGTTTCTGAACCGTAACATAACTCGCCCACGCTTCGATTGATTTCTCGCTTGTAATTCCGTTTTTGTAGGTTGTTAGAGTCCAACGTCCTTGAGGGACAAAAATGTGAGCCCATCCCTTCGAATCCGTGTTTGTTTCAATATTAAGCTCTTTCACTTCCACTGAGACGTCGTCTATGGGTTGCTCCAACAGGTCACGGACTCTTAGAGACAACTTTATCGATATCCATTGAGACACAGAAGGTGGGTTCTTGATCTCGTTTGTTATGCTCTTTATTTCTTCTGCGGATTGAGTTCTACTTATCGCATAAGCGAGGTTTGTGTCAGCTAGTGAGTTAGATGTATAAGACAGCAAATCTAACGTCGCGAATTCAGAGTTATGGTAGCTTGCAGTGTAGTTTTCAACAGCGTTAGCAGGGGTAGTTAACAAAACCAAGTAACCATTTGCCTCATATTGACTGACACTCTGCGCTTGCCAACTTCGATCTCCAATAAGATCTTCGGTGGAAACCTCACCATCCTCGTTTAAATAATGAATCTTGCCATCAGAAGCTTTTGTGGAAATGAACCAGGAAAGCTTTCCATAAGCAGGTTCTGAAGATGACGTTTCATTCATGCCTTGGAATATCACCAGAAGGTATCTTCCTTGATAGAATCTGACGTTTAGACTACCATAGTCATTCGTTTCAAATTCTATTTCACTCATAATCGGACCGTCGGAGAGCAAGCGTGCATGGTGAAAGATTATGGTATTAGATGATTGAGATTCCATCATCACACCCAGTCCACCGCGGTTGGATGGATCTGATGTCAGAGTGTTCACACCGTCGATATTCAGGGTGTATGAGAAAGTTTTCCCTGCCGTTCCAATCCATTCCATTGCTTCTTTGGTAACAATAAAGTCTACATGTCGACCGCCCCAATTCCAGGTCAGATTGTAATAATCAGCGTTTTCTACGACTGACATCGGATTGAAGTATGAAGCTTTAGGCGCCATGTCCCTGTTGCCTTTTTCCGTGTTTTCCAAAAAATCGTATAACACCCGATAATGCTCTACACTGTTGGCAACGCCACTGTATAGCCATCGGACAGTCCCGGTATCACTAACAAACCTTATCCAGTCAATATACAACTGGTAGTCTCCTGTCCATCCTTCTAGAGCAGAGAAAAATTCAAGAGATAAACCACTTAGAATTCCATCGACTTCAGAAAAATCATAACGCCAAGTACTCCATCCACTGGACGGGTAGGCAAACCTAGTTTTAGTCAAGCTTTGGTTGCCTACCTTATAGAAAAACCCCCAGCGAAGATTCACAATTCCTTCATAATTTCCATTCCACTTGATCTCCAAATACTTGTATTTTTGTGAATTAATCTTCAAATCGCCTCCATTCTTTTCAAATTTCTTGTACACTAACTTCCCCAAGTTTTCAGGATAGTCTCCAGTTGAATGAACGACAAAAGTTACCACGTCTCCATCTGAACCATTTACTCGCACGCCGCGCTCTGAAGACCAGTTATCTGAGGAACTGCAATCGTCAAACCATGCTTGAAAGTAGTCAAACTGGCTTGGTACTTCGCTACCATTCGGATCGACCACTCGAACACTGTTTGGATCTATGTGCCTTCCAGGCACTTCGAAAAGAACCCGAGTCCAGTTTACATTATATTCGACTGAGTAATCCGTTCTAGAGAAACCATCTGTACGAACTTCAACAGGTATATCAAAACTTTTCCAGGTTTTGGGGGATGAGAAGACATAGAGATTTCCGTCACCGAAAATGCCAAAAATCCCAAGAGTTTCTCGAGCAGAAGCAACGACGCGGTCAAAGTCCTTTGCATATCGCGTGGAGATAACAAAAAATCCCACAGATCCACCCTTTGCCACAACTGTTTCGTTCAGAATTTTCACGGAAGGCTTAGAAAGCATCTCATTAAAGCGGTCACGAGTATAAATTCCATGTGCCTTGAAACCGAGGACGCCCGAAGCCAATGTCACAAAGATTGGATCGCCTATCACTACATATTTTTCCTTTACGTTACTATCTATGTAACTTACAGCTTCAATTTCATACGGTGTAGGGCTTAAGGGAGATGGCGTATATGCATAACCACTCTGCGCTGCGCCCACAATCAGACTGGCTATCAATAGACCGCAGATGAGCGCCTTTACATTCAGTGTTAGGGATGAAAACCTTGGCATTTGAATTGAGATCTTGGGAAAACTTTGGTAGATTCTTTTGATCATTATGGAAGCAAATGGAATTATCAGGAGATCTCTAAACATCCACATTCTTTCTGGGCTAAATGGGACATTCAACATCGCGTACTTCAAGATAGTGTAGTCAAGGAGCAAGACTAGCAATATCAAAAGCATAAACATGCTCAGGATCCGATTATATGCTCGTTTTGGAGCGTACAATATCGTATATATTAATCCCATGATTCCAAGTAGAGTAATCAGTCCTTTGAGCAGTAACTCCTTTAACGTCAAATTAACGTATTCCCCAAAAAATAACGCCAAAATATCCACGTCAGCTATTTTTTGAAGACTAAAACTGACATGCATATACCCTGCTTCAGGGTAAACACCGTACAGACCAAATAACACAAGAGGAAGGAGACTTGAACACGTAACTACTGCTGGTATTAGCTCAACCCACGACACGTGACCGCGTAGTTTGACTTTATACTCTTTATAGAACAATGACAGCATAAGAACCGCGACGGCAAGTACGCCTGACTTGAAATGGGTTGAGAAGGCAACAAGAGACACTATGAACATTAGGAAGAGTAATGAAGTTTTCCTTTCAATTGATGATGAGTATTTTAAACTGAGGTATAGGATCATGCAAAAGAATATTGCCCCCAACGACTCTGGAACAGACACTGCACCATACCAGATAAGCATAGGAACCGCCAAAGTGAGAAGACCGCCGAAAATAGCATAATTTTCCTTTTCACCCAAAATTTTCAGAATTTTGTATGTGAAAAAAGTGGTAAATATTGCCCACAGCACTGGAACCAAGAACAAGTGACTCCAATAATCATCCACACCAAACATATTGGCAAAAATAACAACGAGGGCTTGATAGACACGCTTTCTGAAAGAGAAGTATATCACCATGAAAGGAGATTGAAATGGGGTCCCACCAAACAAGAAGTCCATAAGGTTAGGCAAATTCTTTCCAAAATTATCAATATCTCTAACAAGGCCCAGCTCCGACCATTGATCTCCATAGAAGCCAGGGTTCAAGACAATGATGAGAAGACTATGTATCATGAAGGCATGAACGACGATGAGAACCAGTTTTACTCTCTTGCTTGACCTGGACAGCAAAATCAACAGTAGAAAAAGCGTTGCAACAAAGTATGAGGGAAAAAACAATGGATGGATAGCGTTTAGAACAAAGGAAACCTCTCCTGAACGTGACAATAGCAGAAACGCAACAGAAAGGCACAAAAAACAAGCATATAATGCTTGATAAATCCGTTCATAGTTAAATATCGAATGCTTCCTCTTTTCTTCAGTTTTGCTGCTTTTCTCATCTCCTTCGATATGCTCATCATTCACCGTGGTTCTAACATCATGCTTTTTCACATTTAGAACTATCAAAGAGGCCGTTATAGCAGACAATAAGATAATAATTATGTTAGGGGTTAATACATACAAAAGTAAAGCTACTGCTCCACCTAGTGACAATATGATGATGAAAACCGAAAAACCAAACACGAGCTTTTCCCAAGAAACTTCATCCTTAAAAATATTACCGCAGAGTACACTACTAATATATACGTAAATTATTGATGATAAGATACCGATCACAGAGGATTTGAAAATAAGAACATTACTGAAAATGATTAGATTCACAAAAAGATAAATCAAGATTGTGAAAAGCACAGGACTATGAATTAGCGAGAACTTATACTTCATTCTTCAGCATTCACTCATTAAACAACTTTATGCCATTAAAGTAAACAATGACTTGGGCTAAATTTATACGTTTAGTAGGCGCCGATACACCTTCTCATAATCATCCACGATTGCATCCCAATTGAAATTCTGTTTGACGTGTTCACGCGCTTTCTTACCCATTGTCCTAGCTAAATCTTCGTCTTTAAGGAGAATTCTTACAAAGTGAGAATACAAGTCTATGCGTGTCCTCCCTACCAAGAAACCTGTTTCTCCATGCTGTATTATGTCTGGAACCCCGTAAACATTGGTTGCTACACAAGGCTTTTCAGCCGCGGCTGCCTCCAAGAGCACTGTAGGTAGCCCCTCAGAGAGTGAAGGTAAGATAAAAACGTCTGCCAAAAGGTAATACTTGGGTAATTGATTGTGGGGGATGAATCCTACGAAGTTGACGTTGTCTTTGATTGGTTCTGCTAGTTTCTCGTAATACTGTTTCTCAGGGCCATCCCCCACGATAACCGTTCTCACTGGGATACCCTCCTTCAGAAGTGACTTTGTTAATGCGAGAAGAACATCTAATCTCTTAACCTTTGCAAGTCTTCCAACGAAAAGAAGAACTTTGTTACCCCGTTTTATGGCAAGATCAGCCCGTAAATCTTCGGTTTCAGCGTGCCGCTTAAAATCCTCTAAGTTTACACCATTGGGAATAACACTGATTTTTCCATGGGGAACGCCAAAATTTTCAACCTCTTCTGACGCTCTTTTGGACAGCAGAATCACTTCATCATAAGAGCTCAGAATCCATTTGCCTATGCTGTGCGTGTACAATTTGGCAACAGCATCGACGACAGCCTCTCCATAAAACCATGAATAACCAGGCAAGGCATCACAAGTTATAGTTAAAGGAATTCCTTGTCTTCTCTTCAGAAATATTGGCGGAACTGAAGTCAGATAATCATAATTACATGCCTGAACAATTTGACAGCCTTCGTTATAGACAAGTTCGCACAAAACCTTAAACTCCTTATCAAAGAGGGGTATAGAATAACTAATATTCTTCATGAAAATTGTTGGAAAAAACACAACTTTGATGTTATTGACCACGCCCTCTGAATCCTTTCTCTTAGGCAATTCGCGAGATCGACATGGCTGAAGAATGATTATTTGATAGTTTTTCTTTAGCGCCAAGAACTTAGCTAAGTCGTAGACCACCGTTCTATGCATTTGTGTTGGATTTATAAAACACAGCTTGATCAGTTTTGTCCACTCTTGGCAAGGCCGAAGGTTTATGCCTATTTTGTGAATATCCCGGTTCTAATCATGTCATCTTGTAAGAACTTGCCCCAAACTTTCCATACATGTGCAGGAAAGTAAAAAAGCATAAAGGGAAAGTTTCCTGGTCTTATTGTATATTGCCTCCGCACGTTTCGGATTGTGTTTGAAATGGTCAATTCATTCCTCATGAAGGAAGCCCAGAGTGACTTGACAACACTAGCTATACCATGTCTATGTGCGATTTTTATCTGAAAATCAGCTGGGGAAGAGCTACTTATGAGGTAATCATGAACGATTTTTTGGGTGCCGTAGGCATTTAATGATGGTAGAATCTCCTCATAAAGCTCTTCAAGATCATTCGTTAACGCTGACTTTCCACCAATCGCTGCTGAATGGCGTCTATGATTTAAATCAGGGTTTATTACATACTTCGTTTTTCCTGACTTGCAATGCCTGTCGATAACACCGATGACGAAATGAACAAAATTCGAAACGTCTTGAGAAACTATTTGGGTGTCGCAAACCCGGAGTTCTACTGTCTGCAGCTTTCGGTTGATGATGATGTCGCTTGCCCTCTTGTAGAAATCCTTGGGTATTCCTATTGCATAAGAGTGGAAGGTTCTCATAGTTTTTCCCTTGACCTCCCCGCACAGAAAAGGAGAGTTAGCGGTTACAGCGACGAACTCAGGGATATGATTCACTAAGGCAAAAAAAGCCTCTTTAAGGGGATATCCACTCACATGCACATGTAAAGCACAACACAGTAAGCGAGAATCACTTCTAGGACAATGAGCAGGATGTAAACCGCTGGGTACAACATATAAATGTGCTTCATTTGCTACATCGCTCAGCATAGCCCTATTGTGCTTTACCTCCTCTAACAAAGAATCAATCCCGGCATGAGGTGCCGTTTTCAATTCGATGATTGGGAAACCCGATTTGAACGTCTCTTTGCCTAAGGGACTTTCCATAGAAGACATTCTAAAATAGCGGCTGTCTTTTCTCACAAGTTTCAGAATAAGTTGAGGAGTGGACGATATTGGAAATAGATTCTCCTCGTCAACCAGGAAGAACTCCTCTTCGATTCCTATCACTTTTCCTTCTTCCAGTCCTCATACTCCGCAATAATTGTCTCGCCAGCGCGAACCTTGTCTCCCGGCTTCTTCAATATTTTCAACTGTGGCAAAAGTGGAATAATTAAGTCAACTTGAGAGCCAAACTTGACCATTCCAATTCTGTCTCCTATTTTGAGATAATCACCTTCTTTGACATAGCAATCTATCCTTCTCACAGTGTAAGAAGCGATTTGCACCGCGACGCATCTGAAACCACTCTCATTCTCAATAACTACTACATTTCTCTCGTTTTCAAGTTCAAACCTGTCTCCAACCATTGGAACAAACTTTCCCTTCATATGCATTGCTTTCAATATTCTACCCGATATTGGTGCTCTGTTGACATGCACGTCAAATCTTGACATGAATATACCAACGATATAGCCTGATGAAGTTCCAACGTCTTCCGCCCACACAATTTCCTTTAAAGGGATAATTTTTCCGTCTTTAACAGATGACAAGACATGCCCATTGTCGATTTTCTTAACGTAGACTATTTTTCCATCGGCTGGTGAGACGATGACATCGCCCCTTTGAGGTGGAAACCGTTCTGGGTCCCTGTAAAAGTATATCAGGAAAGATACAACGACTATGACAAGACCAAGAAGAAAGTACAGCAAATTGAACAAGCGAGAGCCCCCTTATCTCAGTTTTTTAAGTTCATCTACTAGTCTGACGAATTTATAGTTTCTATCTGACAAATGGACAATAAAATCTTGGAGAACCTTTTTGGAATCTTTCCTCGTCATGTATCGAACTGCAGGAGGAATTCCGAGTCTTTTTGGGCGGCACGACATGTCGTAAGGGTGCATGTAGAAGACAAGTAGTTTCTCAGTGTGAGCGGCTGGAATGAAGGCTTTGTACATCGAGGCTCCCAATATTGAAAGCCAGTTCAAAGCGTAAGGAAAGCCCAGAAAAGGTATGGTTGATATTGGTATTTCCGTTAAAAAAGTCGATTCGATTTCTTCTACCGCATTGTTATACATATAAGGCGAAAACAGTTGCATTATTTTCGGAATGCGAGCTTGAAGGGTAGAGGAATCGTAACTAAAACCCATTTCTTCGAGGTGCCATAAGACTTCATTGTCGATCGCTAGAAAGGGTGCCCTGAAACCGACGGAATGCAGGTTAAGTGAACACAGCAGTGCATTTAGTCTTCGCAAGTCATGAATTTTTGTTTTCGAATCTCTTTTCCAACACTCATGTGCATACCCATGAAAAGCAACTTCATGCCCGTTCTCCCTGACAGAATCGACGAGGTTGGGCATTTTCTCGACAAACCGTCCAGTGAAGAAAAAGGTACAATAAATTCGGTGCTCCTTAAGCAGCTCCAAGAGGTAATAGAGCTCGTCCAAATCCGCGAAGTTAACTTCGGGTATGTCTGACTCAACGTCTACTGTTATTGCACAAGTATTATGTTCCATATGGCATCTCATGTTCTACTTTTGACTTTTATCGTGACTCGACAATTGGCTTATTAGCTCACTTCCATCCTTTAATCGACATGATGTATTGTTTGATTTCTTCATCGTTCTGGAACCTTTTAACTTCAGCTGGAACTCCATAAGCTACAGCTTTCGGGGGCACATCTTTTGTGACAACTGACCCAGCGCCAATCAGTGCATATTCTCCTATGGTTACGCCTGGCAACACTTTTGTTCCACCGCCAACTCTGACATAATCATGCACATTGATGCCATCAAGTCCCTCTCCCAAAATAATTCTCTTGTTATCGAAGAACATGCAGCCAGGAGCGATGAATACGCCGTTTCCGATTTTTACCGACTGAGTAATGTAACATTGACTCTGTATCATGGAATTGTCGCCCAGCCTAAGGTAGCCATCTAAAATCGCTTGCGTCCCAATCACGCAATTTTCGCCAATTGTAGCGTTTTCTCTGATTATCACATTATGACCAGTGCGTAACTTCTTGCCAATTATAATGTGATTGTAGATGATTGATCCTGATCTGATGATTGATCCTTCACCAATTCTTGTCACTGCTTCTTTAACGAGGAAATCTGCAACCTTGGGACTAGTGACAGAAAAATCAGCCTTTTGCAGTTCGAGCTTTGAAGGATGCCCTATAACACAATGACTCCCAATAAAGCAATTGTCTCCAACAATGGACCCAGCAAGAACGCTTGCATAAGGGCCGATCTTGACATTATTCCCTATCCTTGCTCCTTTTTCCACATAGGCTTCGACGCCCATCTTTGCATTCTTGTCTAAATTAATTTTCTTGCTGCCGTAGCGCACCTTGGATTTCCTCAGCGTGGTGCTGAATATTAGACACGGCTTCTATTATTTGCTCTATCTGTTCATCGACAAGCTCTGAAAACATGGGTAAACACAGAACGTTTCTGGAAACGTAGCTAGTGTTTGGAAGGCCACTGTCGTCCTTGTGTAATTCTGGATAACATTTCTGCAGGTGAACGGGCGGATAGAAATACTTCCTTGTCATTATGTTTTCTTTTTCTAAAGAGGTTGCAAGCTGGTCTCTGCTTAAGCCAAACTCCTCTCTATCGATTAAGATTGCAAAGTCTTTATATGTAGACTGAGAGTTTGTTGTTATCGATTGAAATCGAATGCCAGGCAACCTACTTAATCCTTTCATATATTTTCCTGCAAAACTGTTTCTCTTTTCAACATCAGATGCAACATGAGGCAAAAGGTGTAATCCCACGGCAGCGTGGAGCTCCGACATTCTTGCGCTCAACCCAGGCATATCGCAGTTGTAATCGCCGCGGTGTCCATAGTTTCTTCCGCTCTTAACTTTCTCCGCTATTCTGGGGTTGTTAGTTGCGACAATGCCTCCTTCAACTGTGGTAAAAGCCTTTGTCGGCGACCCGCTGAACACTTCAGCATCTCCGAATCTTCCAACAGACACGCCATCTTGTTTTGCTCCAAAGGCGTGAGCCGCATCATAAATCACCTTGAGCTTGTTATCTTCTGCAATTTCGTTTATCGCCTTTGCGTTGCAAGGATTTCCGAAAACATGTACAGGAACTATCACTCTAGACTTTCTTGTCACTTTCTTTTGCAAGTCTTCAAGATTTATGTTGAAGGTTTTAGAGTCACAGTCAACAAGTTTGATTTGTAGGTTGTTCCAGCGAACGGCGTGAGCTGTGGCTGGAAAGGTAAAACTTGGGATCAGAGCCTCCTCCCCGTCTTTAATTTTAAGGGCTTTAATTGTAAGGATCAAAGCGGAAGTGCAACTGCCAGTTGCTATGCAATGATTTACACCGAGGTGGTTGGCAACCGCTTTTTCTAATTTCCGAACAAATTCAAAGTTCGTTATCATTCCGCTTTTGAGGATTTGCCTATAGTCTGAGAGAATAGCCTCGATGTGCGCCTTAACCGGCGGTCTAACTATTGGTACAAGCTCCTTGAAAATGGACTTGCCACCCAAAACAGCTGGTTTGTTACTAGTCTTCATTGTTATTGCTTTCCCGAGATTTCTCACTTAAATCGCTTGGGTCGCGGCTTCCCGTGTATTTCCTAGCAGATATTTCCATTGCAAGCTTTGTTAACATGCTTTGCAATTCATTGAGTCTGTAGTGAAAATAAAATGTTGTGAGCACAAACAAAAGAAAAAACGCCGCAACAATACCTGATATTGTAAACTGGGTGCCAAAAATGAGGCCGACCATCGAGGAAAGAGTTGGAACTACTGAGAACAAGCCCAAGATTGTTGCTGCTACTAGCCAAAAAACAAACGCTTTCCCTCGAATCTTGCGTTCTTTCAGCAGATAGAAGTCAAACACCACAATGATTAATGAGAAAACTAAACCAATCAGCTCGTACCTTTCAAACACCATGAATGTTGCCTTCCCTAAGAGAAAGCTTCTTCTATTAATGTAGTAAAAAGCCTTATGGGATAAAGAAGCATCTTTACGCGCGAGAAACTCTTTGACTTTCCGTGGCTTCTAGGAAGCACTTCTATGGGCACTTCCTTTTGCCTTAAATTTTTCTTTGCTGCGATAAAAGTTTCATGCAACCAAAACACAGAGTCTTCAACAGACTTTCTCTCCGTGTAAACAGACAACAGAGTTTGAATCGCCTTTCGACTCCAAGCTCGCATACCAGATGTGATGTCGGTTACCTCAATCCCATCCCACAGCGACGATGCTACTGTCGAAGAGAAAACTCGCCCACCATCCCGTACAAAAGAGTCGTGATTGTTATTACTTAACGTCAGATAACGTGAACCCGCTACTATGTCTGCTTCACCTTGGATTAAGGGATTCAGCAGCTTAGGAATTTCTTCAGGCTTATGTTGACCGTCCGCATCGATCTTAACAGTATAGTCAAAATTGTGCATGGCGGATATTCGATAACCGACTTGAATAACAACACCGCCGCCGCAGTGGAAAGGTAAAGACACAACGCTTGCTCCAGCTTCTTTGGCGTTCTCCACTGTCCTGTCAGCGGAACCATCATCAATAACAATAACCTCGAAATCCGGATACAACGCCTTCGTGGACTTAACTACCTCTCCAACCGTTTTCTCCTCGTTGTAAGCTGGAATCATAATCAATACTTTGTGAGTCATACCACCAAACTCGTTAGTTGGAACTTAACATTCTCCGTGCTTCCGTTTGCACTCTCGGATGAATCTCGGTATGCCTATCCTTGGGTCGGTGAGGTCAGATCCCAAAAGTTTTCTCAAGCGGGTGGTGTCTGCGTATATGTTATACTCGCCTTCATCAGGCACTTCATGCTTGACTTGCAATGTTGGAAAACTTTGCCGAACCAGTTCAGCAATTTCAATAACTGACACCCCAACCCCCGAGCCCAAATTCATGATTTCATAGCGGCGAGCAGTGCTGTCAAGTACGTTGGTAAAGGCTCTAACAACATCGTGGAGAAACACGAAATCCCTCAGCTGATTGCCACCTTTCACAGTTAAGGGCTCACCTGCAATTGCCTTCCTGAGGAAGAGAGAGACCACCCCCTGTTCTTTATTCAAGTCTCCATAAACATTGAAAATACGCAAAATCGTAGGCTTGAAGCCGTAATTTTCTGCATAACCCTGAATAAGGTGTTCAGCGGCTAGTTTGTGTGAACCATACACAGTGGACGGTTTCGGCTCGACTTCTTCATTAACTTTGGGACCGTCCGATGCACCGTAAATAGCTGCAGTAGAAGGAAAAATTAGACGCTCGGCTTTATGTAACCTCATTGCTTCTAAAACGGTTTGCACACTGGCCACGTTTAGCTTATAACTGGCATCTGGCTTTTCCCTGCAGCTTGGAATCGAAGCGAGCCCAACCATGTGAATAACATCAGAAATCTCTCCATCCCGCATAACCTTCAGTAATCTATCAGAGGCAAAGATGTCGCCCTGTACTGTAACAACTTTTTTTCTTTTGCCATCTTGCGCGTTGATATCATATACAAAAACCTCACGTTCGGTTATTTCGGACAAAGCTTTAACAATATGTGAACCGATGAAGCCCAAACCGCCCGTGACGAGGACATTGCCTTTCATTCATTCCCCGCCTGATCTTCAAAGTGCGGTATGAATCTCCTGGAAGACTGAGCATACTGAATCGACAATCGGTGCACTATCCTTCTCTCTAGCCCTCTCACTCATCATTAATGAAGGCAAAAAAGTATTAAAGGTTATTCCTAAAGTGTTAGAGAAGATAATTCTAGACAAGAATTCGACTTTCTTGGGACCTAGTAGTTCAACTTCCAAGTGTTGAGCACTTTCAGTCAAAATTGTGAAAACCTAGGTATATGATGAAATCCCTGTCGCGTTTCCAATTAGAGGCATTTTGGTTGCCCCATTTCTGAGCAATGTTGCTTAAATTTTCGGCGAGTTGGCGCCCAACTTTCTCAATTTTGGAAAGAAAGCAATTTTCTAAGGCGTCAAGTATCTTGCTGACGATACCGGAAAGAGCACTTTCAAGTGTTTGACTTCGAATTGTCTCTACACACTTTATTGTTAGGTCTATTATGGCTCGCTCTATTTTTGACAACGTTCTGAACCAGACTCGGGTTCTTAAAGCTCTTGACTTTATCCTTACAAGATCTTGCTTGGTCGTCAAAGCTACTATCCTTCCTTCCTCTCGGTGTCATGTTCCTCTAACGGAAATGAGGACCTCAATATTCTACAGTAAAAGTGCTCTATTAAAGGTTAATTCCCAAATCCTGCACGGTCCGCCTCTATATATCATAGAACTTGTTTTGAGACACCATCATCTGTTAGTATTTGATTCAACGTATTTTCTTCCAAAACGATATGATTTTTGCGTGAAGAGCTTGTCGCTTTGCATAAACGTAGAAGAAGCATACAAGCCATGTGGAGAATAAGGCATAGCCTATTAAGTTGTGAACATTAGCACCAGCCTCTACTCCATAGAAGTAGTCTGTTAAGAAAATCATTGTCACTCTGAAAATGTTTAAGGCGAGTGTGCCCAGAAGACCAACAATTGAATACGCCAGTTTCACTTTCAAGCAGCTTGCATCCTCAAACAGGACAACGATGAGTATGATGGAAAAAACTAACACGCTGTAAACGCCTATGCACTCGTAAACGAAGGAGCCAGAGACCACCCCTCCTGAAAGAGACGAAAGGGAAATGATGGGTGTGCCGCCTAAGTAGTAGATATAAGCGTTAACTCCAAGCGCTCTCAAGACACTCACAATAATGTGTGCAAAATCGTTGGTAAAAGGTGAAAGAGAGGGTTTCAACCACACTGAAATGAAGGCGCTTGAAGTGGCAGCCACTATAAGAAACAAAGGTGCAAAGCTTTCTTTTAGGGCGGAGAGTTTAAAGAAAATCATTAGAAGCCCAAAAAGATAAACGACGTAGTTTGCTGCCCCATAAGAGGCTGCTTTGGGATACACCAAAACTACTGCGTAATAAACGAAGAAGCTAACCGCTATGACCAGTGTACCCAAAATCTTTTGGACAGGACTCGTTCCTTCTATCTCAGACAGTTTTTGACTCTTCAAGAAGAGGAGTAGGAAACCGTAGAAAGGGATTATTACGTTGAAGGGATTGATAAGAAAGATTATTGTAAGGGGAGCAAGTGCCGAAATGTAAAAAAGGTTAATCTTATTCCTTCTGAGAGAGACAAGACTTGGCAACTGTATCTTTGTTAATTTCATTGTTGACCTTCGCTGACAGATTTGATTAGGGTCGACGCTAAATGATCAAGCTCTTTCTCGGTTAACAAGGGAGAGTTTGAAACATAGAATCCTTTTTGGTGGGCGTCTCTGGACACCGTCAACTCTTTCAGGTTATATCGATATTTTCTGTATGGTGGTTGCTCAGGAATAAACGACAACAGCGGTCTAGTCTCGATTCCTTCGCGCTCTAACTTCCCCACAACTTTTGCTTTTCCCTTGTTCGCGAGAATCTGGCAAACGTAGTAGACGTTAAAGGCATAATCTAGTTCTATAGGTAACTTGAAATTTGGATGATCTACTTGGCTTTTTAGGTAGTCAATGTTTCTACGTCTCCTCTCAATGTAACTGTCAAGTTTTCGCAGCTGCACCAACCCTATTGCAGCGTGGATATCGGACATCTTATAGTTGTAACCCAAAAGGGGATGATAGAACTTTTCACCTTTGCTCATCCCGAAACTTCTCAGCAGGCGCATTTTTTCATCCAGTTCCTCGTCGTTTGTCAATGCGATGCCCCCCTCCACCGTCGTGATGAGCTTGTCGGCGTAAAAGCTGAAGCAAGAAATATGCCCAAACGCCCCCACCTTTTTTCCCCTGTATTCTGCTCCGTGAGCTTGAGCAGCATCCTCAACCACTTTTAGGTCGTGTTTTTCGGCAACCTCCATTAGAAGGTCTAAATCAACAGGGTGACCGAACAGATGCACGGGAACTATTGCCTTTGTTTTTCGTGTAATTTTTTCCTCAATCAGGACGGGATTAATGTTTAAAGTCGTGGAGTCTACGTCAACGAACACAGGTTTTGCGTTCAGATAAACAATTGGATTGGTGGAGGCTACACAGGTGAGCGGCGTTGTGATAACCTCGTCGCCTTCCTTGATGCCCAAAGCAGCCAACGCTATGTGGATGGCGGCCGTTCCACTGTTAACTGCAACGGCGTGCTTTACCCCGCAGTATTTGGCGAACGAATCTTCAAGCCTTTTAACTTTTTCACCTTGAGTGACCCAGCCGCTTCTCATTGTTTCTATTACGGCTTCTATTTCGTCTTTGCCAACGTCTGGTTTAGCTATAGGGATTTTTATTTTCTTTTCTTGCATTCTGTTTTGAACCCTTTGGATGGCTAATCTTGTTAACGAGTGACTACTCATATTCAATTAGACTATTTTCATCCGTATATTTAAGAGGAATCGAAGTATCTTCTCTGGAGCATGTGGACGCGCATTTCTACAACAATGATTGGTATATGTGCTCCATTTTAGTTACGCAGTCGCCCCATGATGCTTTTTGTCTTGCTATTTGAAAGCATCTTTTGCCAAAGCTCTTTCTTAGATCTTCATTCTTTATGAGTTGTATGCTCTTCTCAGCTAAGGCATTGGGGTTTTTTGGTGGAAAGAGAAGTCCGTTTGTGCCCTCTTTTATCCATTCGCGATTTCCTGGAATGTCAGTTACGACCGGTGCTAATCCGCATGCCATGGCTTCTAGCATTGAAACTGACGTGGTATCTATGTAGCATGTGGAAACGTAGATGTCTGCTGCTGCCAAATAGTTTGCCATCTGACCGTGGGGAACGAAACCGACGAAGCGTACGTGTTCGGTGACTCCAAGTTTGTTCGTCAGATTTCGAAGATAAGCCTCTAGTGGACCCTTGCCTTTGATGACGAACTTTACGTTGCCACAGGATTTCAAGATTAGTGGGATAGCTCGGACAAAGGACTCTATGTTGTAATGGTGATTGTGTAAAGCTCGTGTGCTTATGAGGACAATGTCGTCGTTTTCTATTCCGAGTTTTTGTCTCTTCTCAGATCCGTCGACTTGGGGGTTAAAGGTTTTAAGGTCAACTCCAAACGGTATGACTTCAACTTTGCTCGCTGGAATTCCCATGCTTGTCCAAATCTCTTTTAGGCAGTTGGCGTCAACTGTCACTCTGGAAGCTTTTGTTGCCGTCATTTTCGCAAGGCTTTTTCTCAAAAGGTTTTCGTTTGGCAATGTGAGTACTTCAGTTCCCCAAGAGGTCAATAGAAATTGTTTTGCAGACAAAACGATGGCTGGGCTATATTGGTGTTGTGCGTGAAGGTGTACTAAGTCTGGGTTGGTTTTCTTAAGGATTTTTGTGACTAGGAGGAGGTTTGGAATGTATTGGATAGGGAAGTTGGTTCTTGTTAATTTGGGCAAAAGGTAAACGGGTGCGGCCTTGGGTTTTTGGGCAATCCATGTTTGGGAATCCGCAATTATAGACATCCTGTAGCCTTTTTGATGAAATTCGTCTAAATATCGCACACTGTGAATTGAGAGGGGACTAATGTAGCATATGTTTGCCAATGCTTCACCTTGCTGACTTGAAGAATTTTAGTGTAGGATAGATAATATGTGTAGCGCCTTTTGTTGGCCATTGGTTATGAGTTTTCAGGTTGTTTTGCCGAAGTTTTTGCTCAGTAATTGCAGGTCTCGTGCGTCTATTATGTTGTCTTTGTTTATGTCGGCGTTTTGGTTCCAGTTGGGGCTTGGTGGCGGTCCTCCAGTGCTTCCGAAGGCTTGGTTGAGTATGTTTAGGTCGGTGAAGTTGACTTTGTCGTCGGGGATGTCGTTGATGTCGCCTATGAGGTGGACTTTGATTTTTACTGTGCCGTTGACTAGTTTGTTGTTGTCGGTGTTGAGTTCGTTTGGTACGATGCTGGCTATGGCGCTTATTGTGTAGTTTCCGGGGGTGACTCCTGTTGTTCCCCAATTGAAGGATAGGGTCCTGGTTGTTCCTTGTTCTAGAGCGGGGTTGACTGTTTGTGTTCCGATTATGCTGGAGTTGTATTTTGTTGTGACGGTGAATGTTTCTGATACGGTTGTGTTTGCTTTGTTTTTGACTTTGACTGTGATGGTTACTGTTGCACCTGCGTATGCTGAGTTGGTGGATGGAGTGACGCTTTCTACTGATACGTCGTGTTCGCTCCATGTGTTTACAAGTGGGAAGTAGTCGTTGGTCGGTAGAGGAGCTGGTATTAGGTATGGGTCATCCACTATGCCGTCTTTGGGGTCGACGTCGGGGCTTACCCAGTTGCTCCAGTGGTTGCCGTTGCCGGTTTTGTTCCAATAATTCGCTGAATTACTGCTCGCTTGCACGGTGTTGTACCGAAAGTTGTTGTGGTAGATGGTGTTGTACGGGGAGTTTAATAGGGAGATTCCCCATGTGTTCTGTTGTAGCCAGTTGCCCGTCAGTGTGTTGTTGGATGAATATGTCAATTCGATGGCCCAATCGTTGTTTACGGCTTTGTTATTTTTGACGGTGTGTAAGGCAACTATTGGACCGCTTGTATGCCATAGTCTTATGCCGTATGAATTGTCTTTTAGGGTGTTGTAGCTGATTGTTCCGCTTTTGCAGTTGTAGAACAAAATGCCGTATGCGCTTTCAGTTGCGGTGTTGTGGTCGGCTGTGTTGCTGTTCGAGTTGACGTAGATTCCAGCTGTTCTTCCTGATACTGTGTTTTGGCTTATGTTGTTTCCTGTGGAGAGTGAGCTCACGTGAATTGCGTAGGATGTTCGTGAGATAGTGTTGTTGATTACGATGTTGTCAATAGCGTTACTTATTAGTCTGACGCCAAACGCGGTTTCTTGTATCGTGTTTCCTTTGATTTCGTTGTAGTCGGCGTCGAGGATTTCGATGCTGGATACTGAGTTGTTCAGAAATGTGTTGTCTGCGATGATGTTGTGGTGGGATGTGCCCAGAGATATGCCGATTTCGCTGGATGTTATTATGTTTCTGCTGATGTTGTGGTAGTCGTTGGTTCCTCCTGTGTTGCTTCTTTGGGATGATATTGCGCTGTGGGTGTCTCCTGCGTTGCGTATCGCGAATCCTGTTATGTTTATGTGGTTGCATGCGGGGTATGGATTCTGGGCGGATTGCTCCAGTAGAAAAACTGTTCCGGTTCCCATGCCGTCAACTATTGTTGTGGCTGGGTTCGCTGGGTTTCCTATTATTACTAGATTTGTTAGAGTGTAGGGGATTCTAACTTGTTCGTGGTAGGTTCCAGGGTCGACTATTATTGTGTCTCCTGATGATGCGCTGTTCACTGCATCCTGGATGCTGCCGCCCGGGTATACATGGATGGTTTTGGCGGATACGGGTCGAATGTGACCTGCAAAGCTGAGGGATGCGATGAGAAGTAGTAGACAGAGATAAAGTGCTAACGAAAACGTTTTGGGATTCGCGGTTTCTTGCAGGTGATTTGGCATTGAATTCCTTCTGGAGCATCCCCATCCTTACTTGCTTCGTTGATAGGGAGTAAGAAACCTATCAGAGCGGCGAAAGTTCGTGTGTGGACAAAAAAGGGCGGGGTTTTTGGTGTTATGGATTGGGTATTGTTACTACGATGACGCCGTCGCCTCTGAAGAGGGTTCCACCGTACTCAGGTTTTAGGTATCCGGTTATTTCTAGGTAAACGCGGTAGGTTCCTGGGATGAAGATTCCCATGTGGTCTGGTATTTGATGGCTTGCTGCTAGTGCTGCTCCAACCTGTACTCCGTGGAAGTGTGCGATTAGTCTGGGTCCGTGTACTGCGTTTTCTGTGGCGTATGGTGAATAGAGGCCTGCAAGTTGGATGGTTGTGGTGTTGATTTCTATTTGTGCCTTGTGTCCGCCTTTTAGCCATATTTCAGCGTGCCACGGTTCTGGAAAGTTGTTGTCTAGCCATAGGTAGTTTTTGGGGTCCCAGGCTATGCTTGCTCCGATTTCTCCTGCTGCTGCGCGTGATAGTGTGAAGGCTGCGCCGATTATGATTGTTGTTAGTAGGGATATGTAGAGTAGGGCTAGTGTTCTTGCTTTCATCTCTACCACCCCTTCGGGCTTGTTTGTGTGGTTGTTGGTTTTGGTTTGTTTTTGCGTAGTCGCCAGATGTATACTATGGCTATTATTGGTGCCAGTAGGAGTACTATTTCGGTTCCTAGCGGAAACTCTGGGACTTCGGGTTTCTTTGTTACGATCATGTATGTGGCATAGGCGTCGAGCGTGGGCGCGTCAACGAAGCAATCCCAGATTTTTTCGACGTGGAAGTCGCTTTTTTTGCTCGTCCCTAGGTCGGTCATATCAACTTGGTCTGATGGGTTTAGACCGGGTGCACCGTTGTCAGTGTGGCTGGATAGGTGCCACTCTTTGCCAAGGTCTGGGTATTGTTCAATCCAGTATGTGCTGATGGGGTCCATGTAGGGGAAGTTGGATGAAGGTGTCCACCCAAAGAGGTAGGTGTCTGCTGGTGGTTTACCGTAAAACATATGATATGTGTGGTGAGTAATTCTTATTGCGCCCGGTTTGCCCATCAATGACACACTGAAGGTTAGCCAATCGTAAAGTCTACTCCCTGCGGGGGATGCGTCTTCTAGGAAGTAGACTCTGCATAATGAAAGATTGCCTGAGAGACCAGTGGTGGCAAGTGGATCTGAGACAGGAATGCTGAACGCCGCGCTTACGTAGCCGCCTGTGTTATTAAGAGTCAAAGCTCCCTGAAAAACGAACGGGTAGTAGGCATAGAATTGTCCAGCGACGGGTGACAGGACGGTTGTGTTAAAGTTTATTGTGAACTGGTAGCCCACGAGTGCAGTTACGTCTTGGGCGAAGATTTCCACAAAAAATCTTCTGCCTGTCCAGGTTGCCTTCGTCATGTTCCTAGGCTGTATTGATAGTGTTGGGCTTGCGCTCGGTGGAAGTGGGGGTTTGTGCACCGTTGCCCAGAGCTCATATATATCCATCTCACGAAAGTCCGACATTTCATTCACACCAATGTCGAAGGAAACTTTAACCTTGAGGTTCTGTACATCAGCCCAACTCCATGTGCCGTCGTTTGGCTCGCGCACTTCTGCCCATGGTCGAATTTGGGCCAATGGCGGCGTTGCAGTGTCGAATTGACTGGTTGTGGTAGATTGCAGAGGGACCCATGCGGAATCCGATACTTGATACTCGATTGAATATGGGTCGTCAGCGGTATCCGGGTCATATGCGCTGACCAAATACTTCATCTTAATGTCAACCCAGCCAATTGGGGTCCACTGTGTCGCTGGCAAGTCAAAGCCACTGATTTGAACGTATCCGGAAACGTCTGAATCTCCTAAGTAGAAATTTCCAAATGTGCCGAGAGAACCATCGTACATATTGCCCGGGTTAGTAGGTCCCGGGTCGACAAGCCCGCTATATGTAACAGTTGATGGATTGGATTCGTAAGGGTCCGGTTGGGCAGATGCCCCAATAGCAGGTGTTTGCGCGTTAACTAGACCAATCGTTACGAGGAGCATCATTGAAACTAGAGTTATCCCTAATGACATTTTCTTATTGAATTTCATTTCTCTCTCACTCTGCTGATATTCTATCCGATCAAAAGTATATAACTCTTTTTGCATTAACATCTAGAACATAGTTCCAACAGAACACCACTATTCTTGAAAACCTTCACAACATATACATAGCACAACAAAATCTAACTAGACGCACAAACATCCGAGAAGCCACAGAGCAAAATGTCACAAACCGCCAAAACAAACAGAAAAAAGTTGCAGACAGCAATCCTAACAATACTTCTCATAGGCATCGCAATCTCCGCAGTCCACATCCAAGAAGCTAACTCGGATAAGACAATAACAATTGCGCCTGATGGAAAAATAATCCCTTTAACAGCACCTATACAACACAACGGAGACGTTTACGCATTAACAAACAACACTACCGAAACAATCACGGTTCAAAGAAACAATACAATATTAGACGGAAAAGGCTACACACTTCAAGGCAACGGTACGGGGCAAGGAATCGCATTATATAACGTAGAGAACGTAACCATCAAAAACACAAAAATCACAGGTTTCTCGAAAGGCATACAACTACACCAATCGCCCAAAAACACAATCACAAACAACACTATAACAAACAGCACATATGGCATCTTGGCAGACCAGTCGCCCCAAACCACGATAAGCAATAACATTATTCAAAACAACAGTTGGGACGGCATCTTCATCACGGCTTCACCAAACAGCCACATGATCAACAATACTGTAGTCAATCAAGGCAAATGGGGCATATACCTAGGCTACTCGGCTGACAGCACACTAAGGAAAAACACAATGAAAAATAACAGATACAACTTCGGAGTGTCGGTTGACTTTGTCCACGACATCGACACTTCAAACACCGTAGACAACAAACCCATCCACTACTGGATAAAGCAACAGAGTAGACGAATCCCAACCGACGCAGGCTTCGTAGCAATCATTGACTGCCTCGACATTGAAATACGAAATCTAGACCTAACAAGAAACGGAGAAGGCGTAATAATCGTCAATTCTGCACGCAGCCTCATAGAAAACTCAAACATCACAAGCCACGGCTACTACGCCATCTACCTCATTGATTCCAACTATAACATCCTGCGCAACAACACCATAGCAAACAATGATTGGGGAGGCATAGCCATAATCTCCTCCACAGGCAACACCATAATCAACAACACGGTAAAAAACAACAACACAGGCATCAATCTACAGAACTCAAACGGAAACCACATTAGCCTCAACAACTTCATAAACAACAGTCGCCAAGCAGTAACAAGAGATTCAACCAACGATTGGGACGAAGGCTATCCTTCAAGCGGCAACTACTGGACCGACTACAAAGGCAAAGACACCGACGAAGACGGAACAGGCGACACCCCATACATCATCGACAACGAAAATCAAGACAACTATCCCCTCATGCATGTTGCCCAAAGAGTTCTTGACAGCCACATCCAAACAGAACCGGTACTCTTGATCACAGGCATAGCAACAATAGTCTCAGCTGTAATTTTGGCACACTTCACCAGAAAAAAGAAAACTCATTCCCAGTGTTCTTGCACTATTAATATGTCGAATATGTTGATGTATGTGTCGTCGTCGAGGTCAACGTTTCTGTCGTAGCCGCCTGGTCCTAAGGGTGGTCCAGGATACCAGTGATCCTGCACTTCAAGTATGTCGAAGATGTTGATGTGCTTGTCGCCGTCAGCGTCTCCCGCGAATTTGTTTCTAAAGTAGCCATCAGTCTTTGTAAACCCAATGGTTCCACCCGTACTGTTAAGCAGTTTGGTAGCAAGATTGCCAGTCAAATTAATAGATAGGTTGGTGCATCCGTATCCGACAACAAGGAACTCAACTGAAACCATTCGACCATTCCCGTTAATCCCAGAAACGTCGCCGAGAATTGATTCAGCCATACTAGTGTAACCATGAGCATTATCTGTAACATTCATTACGAAGTTGAGACCACCATAATAGCGAGGAGACGAAGATGTTTTATTCGCCGAAGTGGTCCGATTAAGGAATTCGCTTTGGATAATTCTGCTGAGACTCAAGATAGATGAATTCCAACCCAGTTTAATCTGCCAAGAAAACAAATCAGTCACACCAGAAACATTCACGTGCACAGTGAACTTGCTATCAGATTGCAAAGACTCATCTAAGACCCTTAAAGGATCAACAGAAACGGTTGCCGAAGACAGTGTACCAGCAGAAGACGCTCCCGCACTACTCGAAAACAGATTACCAACCATGTTTAAGAGGCCTGAGCTATAGGCTAAAGGAACAATCAACAAAATCAACAGCAAAGCGATAAAGCCCAGTGGTTTTTTCCTCTTAATCTCCCTCACCCCCACATAACAGTAAGACCCAGAATCCCTTGAATTCTCTCTCCCGCGCTATATTATTCTATGCTTTCAAAACTTATAACACTTTTTCCATACACATCTATAACAAAGTTCTAACAACCTTCAACGCAAAGAAACATCTAAACTCAATGGTTGATTTGATGCAAAAGAATAAAAAAGGAAGATGGAGGTTGTTGTTTTGTCTTTTGACTTTTACCAGTGTTTGTCCCAGTTGGCTTGAACTATTAATATGTCGAATATGTTGATCTTATTGTCGTTGTCAATGTCAACGTTTATGTCGTAGCCGCCTGGTCCTAAGGGTGGTCCAGGATACCAGTGATCCTGCACTTCAAGTATGTCGAAGATGTTGACTTTCTTGTCACCATCAGCATCTCCTGCAACGGTAACCATAACCATGCTAGGCGCTGCCTTGTAGTTGTTTGGTAGAGTGATTTCGTCTGGAACGCTGCTCGCAGTACCCGATATGACATAGTACCCATAGGGGAGAACCGACGGAAACGATGTGTTCCACTTGAAAGTCAAGACAACTGAAGCCTTAGAAGCCAAACTGGCAATCGTCTTAGTCTCGATCACAGTTGAATTGCATTTGAACGTGACCGTAAAGCCCGTCTCAGTGTACGAGCCCCAGTTCTTCACAGTCATAGTCACGGTTCTGTTGAACCCCCGGTAAGCCCGTATTGCAGATGTAGTCACACTGGTTACAGCCACATCGTGGTAATCACGAACTTTAACCTTGCCGTCTGTAACTGAATCGTCGACAACGTGGTATTCGTTTGCAACCGTGGTGTTGATAGACAGCCAGTATGTGCCGTTGTACACCTCCGCAACAGTCCATACGTACACGAATGCTTTGGTAACGCCTATGTCCAAAGAGAGTGTTTGGACACCGATTTGGGTATTATCGCAATACAGTTTGCTGCTAACGTTGGGTTCGTTGAAGCTACCGTGGTTTTGAACACCCACCGTGAACCTTATTGTTTCTCCAGGCGTCACCTCAAGAAGGTTGCCAGATGGAGGTGCATAACCGAAGACTTCAACGTATAACTGCGTAACCCTTATCACACCTGTCCAATCGCGACCAATCTGTCTAGATTTGACGCCAGCCTCCAACCACGTTATATCATACCACATCCATTCTGTGACCAAATTGGGGTTTTTGTCCCATTGCCATGAATAAGCCACGTAAGTACCGTTTGGACTTATTGGATCCGAAAGATACAACTCTCCACCAGCGACAATCGCTATGTAGAATTGCTCATTTGAATCAGCCGTGGTGTTTCGGACAACAGCTGTTACTCTCACAGTCTGAATATCCCAAGCTTCCGTTGTTGGATCCGTTAGTTCGGATGTTTCTGTGTCAGCCATCACGGTGAGGTAAAGTTGGGTAACCCTTATCTCGCCCGTCCAATCGCCAGTTACTTGCGATCTCACGCCGATTTCAAGTTGGTCTATTTCGTCCCAAGTCCAAGCATCGGTTGTGAAAGGACTTAGCTCCCAGTCATACGCGTAATCTACGTAACTACCGACAGGCTGAAAAGTCTCGGTCGTGGTTTTGATCGTTACTCCTTTGATTAGCAAGGGTTTAAGTCTCTCATCTGAAGTGGCCAAGGCGTTGCGCGCCCTAAAGTTTACTCTCACCCTCTGAATAGCCCAATCTTGACTTGTATGGTCCTCCAGAGTTGAGGTTTCATCCTTATAGTTCGCGGTTATTGAAACATACGAGGCGTCTTCATCAGGATTTACCCATTCATCCCAAGCCGTGTAGTCGCCCCACGTCGAGATACTAACGTATAGCTGGGTGACCCTCAACTCACCAGTCCAACTTCCAGTCAGCACTGAACTGACACCAGCCTCTAGAGCGTCTATGGCTGCCCAATTCGTTCCCCAAGCGAGTCCCGTAGCGGGATTAGTTGCCCACTCACTCGTATACGTTAAGTAATTGGTTTTTACGGCTACACTCAATGTCCCACCGTAAGGCTTTCCTCCTACGACAAGCATAGGTCTCAGTTTCTCATCCGAACCCGTCAAGTTGTTTCTGGCAACAACGTTAACCCTCACCTTGGTTATAGTATAGGATCGATATCCAGCGGGCGGATCCGTCAAACTTGAGGTTTCATTCAGGCCGCCTGCGGTCGCAGAAACATATGTGGCGTCGTTATCAGGAGTTGGCCACTCATCCCAGAATCCACTGGAATTGCCCCAAGCTGTATAGGTGCCATCACCATCAACCGTAATATTGGCCCAAGTCCAGTCTGTCTTGCTTCCGTTGCCGTTAGGTCTGAGGACAACATTAGGTTGCGAATAAACGTACGTCGTGTCTCCATCATTAGACGGCCAATCATCCCAGTCCGTGTAGCTGCCTCCCCAATATGGATAGGTTAAGCTGTCGCTCGTTGGCGTAAGCAACTTGTAGCCACATTGCCCAACGCTAGTCGTGGCAACGTCATGACCGCGAACGGTCACTACCGCTGAAGCCGTGTCGACTGCACCCTCGTCGTCAAAAACACCCAAAGTCACAGCGTAAGATCCACGCATCGCATAGAAGTACGTTGTAATCGGGTTCGGTGGACTACCAGTCACTTCAAGGAACGTGAAGACACTAATATACAGTTGGGTGATCCTCAACTCACCAGTCCAAGTTACTACCTGCACTGAACGAACACCGGCTTCTAACGCGTCAATAGCTGCCCAAGTCCAAGACCCACCCGCAGGATTAGTCGCCCAATCACTCGTATACTTCATATAATCTGTTGACAAGTCGTATGCGCTGCCGTGGTAACCTTTTCCTCCTATGACAAGCATAAGTCTCATTTTCTCATCCGAAGTCACCGTGGTTTTCGCAACAACCGTAAGCCTAACCTTAGTTATAGTATGATCATGTACTACAGACGGAAGATTTGTCAAGGTTGAACTTTCGTTCAGGTTGTCCGCGGATGCAGAAACGAATGTGGCGTCTGCATCATAAAGTACATCAAGCGGATCATCCCAGTCACGAGCATATCCAGTCCAAGCTGTGTAGGTTCCGTTACCATCTGGCAAGAGGTATATTTCATCGCTGAAGCCCCACCTATACTTTGTAATGGATCCGCCATCCGGGGTCGAATCCGTTGCGTTAAACGTTATTAATTGTCCCTGAAGTGGATTGTCAGGATCATATGTGAAGACTGCATGGGGTATACTTCCCGGATCCACGTTTCTAAAGAGACCGTCAGCAACAGGCTTTGAAATTTGCTTTCCAGATGTGTCTGAGAGTACTGCCTTGCTAAAATGCAGTGCCGACTCTCCTTTTGCATCAACACTGAAGTACAGCCTAACCATGGATGTGTTGCCCGTGAACCCCACCGGATCGCCGAAGTAACTGTGGAAAACCAGTGAGACATAGCCTAGATCATCGCGGATTTCACCTGTGAGTTTATCGTTGAGCGGATGGTATCCAAAGTATTCGTGGCCAAGGGAGATGTCGAGGGCGGTCAAAACGTTTGTGTCGTAGTCAAGCTTGAACTCGAAACCCCACAGATTTGTCACGCCCACCGCATAGAGATCAACGAAGAAAATTGAGCCAGGGTTAAGGGTCTCAACAATTGAGGCGGGTTGAACTGAAACTCCATCTGGTGGCTTCGGAGACTGGTACACTGATAGCCAAACCTCGTATACAGTAACGTACTGAGCAGCGTCGGCCGTGTCTACTTGACGGGTTTCAAACATTATGCGAAGGTTGCCTATGTCAGCCCATGTCCAAACGCCGTCTATTGGTTCCGCTCGCATACTCCAATCACGGTGGGCTTGCGTACCTGTGACAGGTCGGAACTGGGCGTCTGAACCGTTGACCCAATCTTGCAGAACAAACCACTGAGTGGTAGTTCCAACTGTATAATTAATTCTGTATTGGTCGTCGACACTGGCGCCAGCCTTGTAGCTGATTTTGATGTCAACCCATCCTATGGTGTCGAATTGGTGGCCAGTTGTGTTGAAGCTCTTGAGCTCAAAAGAGCCGGTAACACCAGTATACCTAAATTGGGCCCACGTGTCCAATTGCCGATCATACGAGTCAGCTGGAGTAGTGACAGTTAATACGTCGATATCATGCGATGTCGGGTTAGACTCAAATGGAGCTTTCTGAACTGTTTTTCCAATTTCTACAGGTGTGTTAGGATAAACCAAGCCTATGAAGGCAATCTGCGAAACAATCAATGCAAGCAAAATCCATGTTAACGACTTAGACAAATGTCTTCTCACTTTCTCTCACTCCTAATACTGGTTTAAAGTAGAGTGCCCCACGATATTTAACCCTTTTCTTATTAATCTCTGTAATAAAGTTCTAGCTAGGCCTCAAGCAATCGCATATGTTGCAGTATAGTTTCAATCACAATGTTTACATTGGCGAACGTGAAGTTGGGTAAACCAGTGATTATAAGTAATGCATTGGAAATCCGATTCCCGATTTTACGTGCTGCGAGAAGCAGATAGGTTGAAAACTATTAGGATGATATGGCAACCTTAGAAAATGTCATCGTACACTTTGAGCAGAACCCCGAATACAAAGAGACAGACACCAGCAATGGCTAACGGTCCGGCAAGCCAAGAGTATAGACGAACTAGGGGAGCAACCACTATCACTTCACCGTCTCTAGCAAAACCCATTCTATAGGTCGGCAGTAAGTATGCGTGTGCCCAATCAGGCTTGGCGAAAGTCACAGATATCACCGCAGATGTCAGAAGTAAAGGAGCCATGCAAATAAACAGCAGACCAAAACCCTCTCTAGACCAAAACTTAACCCTAAACAAATCGAAGTTCACCACAAACCCAACAATCAAGAAGAATACGCCAAGAAGCAAGCCTAGTGCAGTTACCCATGAGCCCAATTGCGACGTAAAAAGCACTCCTATTAGAATACCTAACAAGCCTAAGAGAATCAGAATCTTACCGCTGGCATCTCTGAAGAGGTCCAGTAAAGATTCGAGGTTCATAGGGATTTCCCATAATTGATTACGTTGTGACAAGGAATTTAAGCGTTATCAAACACAGTCGCTACTTCGCACTGGGTTTTCTCACCTTAAAGTAGTACAAAATCACTGCTACAACGAGAACTATCACTATTCCTGCCGCCACATAAATGATGATGCCTATAGTGGGCGGTTCCTTCAAAGAGACCGTGTCTCCTGTGATGTTGTTGTCGTCGGTCTTTATTTCTCCACTCGCTGTGCTCGCCACAGCCCTTAAAGTGTAGACGCCTGGACTCAGACCAGAAGTGTCCCAGGCGAAGTTCAAAGTAGTAGGAGTGCCTTTTGCTAAGTCTGTTACGGTTTGTGTGTTTATTTCAGTTAGGTTGAAGTAAAGTGTGACTGTGAAGGTTTCCGTGAAATTGCCTTGATTCTCAACTACTACGTTGATGGATACGGATTCCCCAACTGTAACTTCAAGCTTGGAGGCTTTGACACTGGTGAGATGTACGTTGTGCCAGAGAAGCGTGACTGGGTCGTCTGCTGTCAGTTCGTTGTTCTCTATGCTGAGTTCCCATTGAAGTTCTTCTGCTACGGCTTTTATAATGTGGGTGCCTAGACTCGCGCTCGTTGTGTTCCAGGTGAAAACTAATGTTTCATTGTCTTTAGGTTTTCCATAGGGGTCCAGGAACTTGGTTGTAGATTTTGTTCCTATGAGGGTGTCGCCGTAGTAGACTTTGACATCAAAAAGCCTAGTTTCCCCGTTCCCTTTGTCGCCCTTGTTTCTAACTGTCACATTGATGTTTAGAGATTCGCCAATGGCTGCTTGAGTGGCTGACAGTGTGACGTTAACGACAGCTATGTCGCGTATGTAAACCTTGTAAACCCCGTCAACCGTGTACTCTTTTGGGAGGAATGAGGTCTCATTGAAGCCTGCATTATTTGTAACGGTGAGGTTTGGCTCATACGACCCTTTACTGGCATATGCATGATATATTATTGGACCTGTCGTTACAGTGATGTTGCCATCCCCGAAATCCCACTTATAGCTAATGATTGAGGTGCCTTGAGGAGTGCGAGAGCTTGAAGCATCGAATTTCACAGGTTCACCAACGTATGGCCCATCGGCACCAACAGCAAATTTCGACATGGGTCCGCTTCTGGTAACGTTCACCAAACCGTCAACAAATTTATTGTCACCTGTGTAATCGTAGTCGAAGCCTTTTTCATAGGGAACCTTTGTTACATTAGCCTTCATCGTGCACTCACTCACATTTTGCCAAACCAATATTCCTTTAGGAGAAAATGCGGAACCAAACGGAACATTTATAGTATTCCAAGCAAAGCTGCGAGTTGTGTTGGCTCCGGCACCTAAAGAAAGGCCGGTCACGGTTTCAATCGGTTTGTCCCCACTTTTCGGTCCACTATGGAAATAGTAGTAGGCAGTAACATTGAAGGCTTCGGTGAAACTGCCAGTGTTGTAAACAGTTACGTTTACGTAAACGGTTTGACCCTGGGATACTTTTAACATTACATTTGAGGCGATTGTGGCATTAGCGGTTGGGAAGGCGCGAGTAACGTTTGCTACGGTTATGTCATGACGACCCACAATCAGTTTGTCAGGCCAAGGCGCACCTGGACCAGCCCACTGCAATGTGTTGTCGTCCGGGTTGGTTTCACCCGGAACTGCGCTTGCCACAGCCTTAATCAAATAGTGACCCACTGCAACTCCTGTGGTGTTCCATTTAAAGGTCAAGGGTTGAGTGAGCCCAGGGTTCAATGTGACTGTTTGATTTGGTCCAGTCGGTGTTGAGTCATAGTACACTGCAACATCGAATGTTTCGGGCACTGTTCCCTGATTCATGACACTTACGTCGATTGTCACGTTTTTGCCGGGCATCACCTGGGTTGGGGAGACCTTAACATCCTTGACGGCTACGTTGCGAGTTGGCGATGTGGCGAAGAGACCGTCGCTCGTTGGCTTAAAAATCTGCTTTCCACCTATGTTGGAGAGTATGCACTTGCTGAAGCTTAACAGAGACGTGCCGTCTTGGTCCACCTGGAAGTATAGTCTCACCATCGGTGTGTTGCCGGTGAAGCCCCATACGGCGCCGAAGTAGTGGTGGAAGAACAGTGCAACATAGCCTCCAGTGTCGTTGACTAAGCCAGTGAACAGGTTATTGAGCGGGTGGTACGCAAAATACTCGTGGCCAAGAGACATGTCAAGGGCTGTCAAAACCGTGGTGTCGTAGTTGAGTATGAACTCGAAGCCCCACAACTCTGTCACATTAACCACATAAAGATCAACGAAGAAGGTGGCGCCAGCGTGAAGACCAACGATTACAGAGGGTTGAACCGACACGCCGTCTGGAGGAAGAGGACGCGGATAAACAGTAAGCCAAACCTCATATACAGTTACGTACTTGGCGGCGTCGCCTGTATCTACCGTTTGGGTTTCAAATATTATCCGAAGGTCGGCTATGTCAGACCAGCTCCATACGTCATCCGTTGGTTCACTTTGGAGGGCAAAAGCCCGATGGGATTGCTTAACCGTTTCCAGAGGAGGAGGGAATTGGGCGGCGTCGCCGCCAACCCAGTTTTGTAGAGTAACTGGTCCGGTTGTTCCCACGTAATAGATGATTCTGTACTGGTCATCGACGCTGCCTACAGCCTTGTAGCTGATTTTGATGTCAACCCATCCTATGGTGTCGAATTGGTGGCCAGTTGTGTTGAAGCTCTTGAGCTCAAAAGAGCCGGTAACACCAGTATACCTAAATTGGGCATACGTGTCCAAACTTCCATCGTATGCGTTTGTTGGATTGGTTACAGTTAATCCGGTTATGGCGTCCGATGTCGGGTTAGACTCAAACGGAACAGACTGAACTGTTGCTCCGATAGGTACTGGTGTATCACCGTGAACAAGAATTGTGGAAATAATTTGGACGCTAATAATTACAATGAGTGCAACCACTAATGGCTTTCTTGTCTTCATTTTCTCCTCCCCTAACCCTCTTCTCTGCAGGTATCTGCGTTTTTATTGTTTGACTATACTTAATAATATTTTGTCTTCGATAAAAGCCTGATGGAAATCACTTCTAGCAAACATTTCTCTGCTATTTACACACTTGAGCAAAGTTAAAAGTCCGTGAACCCATGTTCTATAGAAGTCAAAACACGCTATGGAAACCTTTTTATTCATCTCGATGTATAGGCGTTTAAATCCTAGTCATAGGTCAGGAGGATGAAAATGAAAACCAAAAGCGTGCTTATAATACTTCTCGCCACGCTCATTGTTACTTCCACTTTGAGCCAAACCCGAATTGTAGGCGCTTCGTCTACTACATACATCTCTGTAAGCCCCCCAATAAGGGACAAACGCAATCTTGTGGAGCCAGGTGGCACCTTCTACATCAACATTACCATTTCTAACGTTCAAAAACTCTATGGATACCAATTCACGCTTTACTACAACACAACCATTCTTAACGCCACCGACGCCGTCTCCTATTCTCCCTTCGTCAAGTCTTGGCAACTGATATTGAATGATACGGCAGGTGCTGTAACTATGGCTTACAGTTACGAGAAGTTGGGAGAACTGGAGGGATTAACCACAATACCCCCTGTACGTATAGCCAAAATAGATTTCACAGTGGAGGGATTGGGAACAACCGACCTTCGCTTTGACGCTGATCCGAAAACTACTGTGCTTACCAACATTTACGGGGATCCCATAGCCTACGACAACACCAAACTGCCCCTAGCGAAGGCCGATGGAAAATTTTCAAACACTGAAGAGATTGGAGTTCACGACATAGTTGTCACTGGTCTCACAGTCTCGCCAACCACATTGAAGCCTGGCGAGGTGGTATCTATTGACGCCACTGTCGCCAATAAAGGAGAGTTCAATGAAACTTTCACAGTTACAGCCAAATACAACGAAACACAAATCCAGACTCCAAAAACCGTGACTAATTTAGCACCAGAAGGCTCTGAACCCGTTAGCTTCAGTTGGAATACTACTGGTGTAGCCGAAGCAGCGTATATTGTAAGTGTTTCGGCTAACGTAGCGGGGGAGAGTAACCCACAAGACAACACACGCAGCGAAACAGTCAAGATTTCAGGACCAGGAGGAGGATTCGATTTCAACCTTCTATACGTTGCAGCTATTGTAGTTATAGTCATTGTAGTGGTGATAGTGGTATACGCGTTGAGGGCGAGAAAACCATAGCCGACAGAACTAGTTTCAGACTTCCTCCATTTTCTTTCAAAACAAGCCTGTAAAAGGGATGAAGCAACTAGAGTTTTTCAGGTTATAGAAAATCAGATTTTTTGGCAAACTCGATTATGCTCGTGCCTGTGTGTTCATTTTACCATGATTGACTCCAGCTGGCGCTTGTTATTCCCACGTCGAGTATGTTGACGTTTCCGTCGTTGTTGATGTCTGCGGTTGCGTTGTAGCCTAATGGTCCCATCGGTGGACCTGGATACCAGTGAGCACTGAGTGTGGCGACATCTAATGAATTAACTGTTTTGTCTCCGTTAACGTCGCCCGGAATCGTAACCAATACAGAGCCGTCGGTGAAGGAATTGTTGGTCACGTTCTGCTCGCTTGGGACTTTGCTTGCCTTTGCTGATATGACATAGGAGCCATATGTGACAAATGCAGTGCTCCACGAAAATGTTAGAGTTGTATACTCGTTTGGGCCCAAAGTCAGGGACTTGCCTGATATTTGCGTTGAGTCGTAGTAGGCTACCACATTAAAAGTTTCACTGACTGTCCCCTTATTTTTGACTTCGACGTAGATGTCTCTTGCGTATCCTTTGTACGCGAGTGTTGAAGACAGTGTGATATTTGTTATCGCTACGTCTCGAATGTTTACGGTGACTGCGCCGTCGGTGTATGTGTTGTCTGCTGTGTTTGTTTCTCCAGTGACTATGCTGACTTTTGCGCTTATGATATATGTGCCAGCTGCAGTGCTTGATGTGTTCCAGTCAATAGTTGTTGGATACAACTCTCCAGGTATTAACGAGACGCTGCTTTTACGGCCAACTAGTGTTGTGTCGGCGTAAGCTTCGATGTCGAAGGTCTCACTGTTTGTCCCCTTGTTTTGAGCTACAACTTCTATAGACACGGTTTCGCCTCGATTGACTACACTCTTAGAAGTCGTGGCACTGAATATGGCTACGTCGTGTGGTGGCGGGATAGAGGTTGTTTTGTAGTAGATGTCGAGGTTGCCGTTTCTGTCTGATGCCCAAGTCACCCATAAGTTTCCATCTGAGGCTCGCATAGTTGACGGCATCATGTCCGTTGCTGCATTGGAGGTTAATGCCGTGTCGCCCGACCAGTTTGCTCCGTCGTAGGAGTTGTAGAAAATGTCGTACTGGTCCGCTGACCGATCAGAATCCCAGAAAACGTAGATTTTTCCATCTGCAGCCTGTGCAATTGCAGGATGTGAATCGTAGTTTGAATCTGTTGTTACGGCTGCGCCGGGTGACCATGAGGCTCCGTCATAAAACGTGTAGAAGATGTCAAAGTCTTTGGTCCAGACAAGCCAGATTTTTCCGTCATTGGCTTGAGTGACTGATGGGTCACTGTCGTCTGCTGAAGAAGAAATTGCTGTTAGCAGCGTGTCATCTGACCAGGATGCTCCGTTGTCGGAAGAGGTTTTGTAGAAGATTTCCTTGTTTTCTGTTCTTTTTGATGTCCAGAAGACCCAGATTGTACCGTTTGCAGCTTGTAAGATTGATGGAAACTGTGTTGTGCCTGAGGCATTAGTTGGTTCTCGAAGGGCGGGCAGTTTCGTATCAGAAGACCAAGATGTTCCATTATAGATTTTGTAGTAGATTTCGTAGTATGCTGTTCGGTTTGCTGCCCAGATAACCCAGATTCTGCCGTCGGCAGCTTTCATAATCGAAGGCTGTAGATCTGCACCATCTGCAAATGTTAGTCTAGTGTCTGGTGACCATGGGTGCACTTGGGACGAGTCGTACACTTTGTAGAAAAGCTCGGCGTAGTCGTCGATTCTGTATGAGTGCCAGACGAGCCAGATTTTTCCGTCATTGGCTTGAGTGATGGATGGATACCAGTCTGATTTGGTATCCCAAGTTACTCTTGTGTCGGGTGACCAATCTGTTGCATAAAGAGATTGCGCGTTTGAGCTGATTAGAATGAGGAAGAAAACTATAACAATAACTCTCAGGTGGAATCTGCCTTTCATATATTTCCCTCTGATGAGAAATTCTATAGTTGAGCAGAATAAAAATAAAAAAAGGGGAGTTGGAGTTGCGTGTTTGCACGCTGTCCATTTATGCCCTAACGGTGAAGTCGAATGGTCCTATATGGCCACCGACTCCGTCAGTCACGCCGTCGCCGTTGAGATCGTAGTCGATTTGTGCTTCGATATACACTCTGTAGGGTAATAGTCCCCAGCGCGACTCAGTTGTATCAAAGTCTGTTAGAACAGTTAAAGTTTCGCCTACCGCTATTGTGTACGTGCCTGAATCTACTTGTCCAAGTTCCTCGCCAGTTCCGAAACGGTATACTGTGTAGACCACTTTGAATGTTACTGGTGCTAGTGGACCTGTGAGTCCATGCCCACATTTAATGGGAGTTTTCAGTGTGCACATGAGGTCTTCTCCCAGTGCCAATTCGTCGGATTGGTCGAAGATTCGGTGCTCAACACGCAGGCGTTGTCCTGCGAGTTCAAGGACGTCGACGTTGGCGAACGAACCGTCAGTTACCTCGTGGACGAGTTTTGCCCCGTACACGTTGACGAGTTCTGTGCCTACGAGGTCCAGCGCAGACCATCCGTAATTGAGGACTCTGAAGGTAACTTTAGCGACAGGTGTATAGTCTCCTGGTAAAACGTTGATTCCGTCGGGGTCTCCGAAGTAGCTGCTGAAGGCCGCGACTGCCATGCCCGGTTCTGTCATGTTAACCCATTGTACAACGAAGATGTTTAGGCTCTCTATTTTTTCGGCTTCTAGGACACCTGGATCAAACATCAGGGTGAACTGGTAGCCGTAGAGTTTTCTCACATCGTCCACTGTGATGAAGACATCGAAGAATGAGTCTGGCACTAGGGCCTCTTCTTTTATCGTTGGCGCGTACATGTATCCTTGATATTTGTTGTTGAACAGACCATTAACACAAGTGTGGGTGACGGGGTTTCCATATTTGTTCCAGAGATTTGTGTTCGAGAGGGTCAGTGCACATTCTCCTCTACTGTCGACTTTGAACTTGACTCTGACTAGGGCAAACATATCGGTCTTCCAGTTGTGTTGGAAGTTGACGTTGTCGACCCAGACGCCTACGTTTTTCCCTGGAGCAGATGCGAATGTTACGAGCCCAGTTGCATAGTTGATGGTGTAGGGTATGTTTTGTTCGTACTCTGCATAGACTGATGCGTCGGATGTAGGAGCACTATCAAATAGTATCTGGCCGGTTGAGTAGTCTATGGTGTAGGGTATCAGGTAAGAGTATTCAGCTTCCACAATTGCTCCTGGTATAGGAGGACTGTTCAGTTTAACGACTCCAGTTTCGAAGTCAATGGTGTACAGTCTTACAAGGTTGTTCTCGTCGTATTGAAATGCGCCGTCTACGTATATCATGTCTCCGCCGAATTGGAAGTACCATTCACGTGGCATCACAGGAGTATGTAACAGCTGGAATTCCGTTCTTTCACCGTCTCCCTCTCCCAAGTATTCTAAGGCTGTGTCCCAACCCACATACGCATACGCCAAGTCTGATCCTGGTGTAATCGGGGTGTTTGCTGTGTAGAACTCTGTTGATGAATCGTCTCCGTTTCCAAGCCAATCAGGTACATAAGGCGAATACAAGGAACTCATTGTTAGTCTGATTTTGTCTGAGCCTGGGATTATCAGAGAATATGGTAGACTAAACGCTTTTTTGACGCGGTCGCCCTTTCCGATCGTAAAGGCGCCTCTTGATGGATTTGCAAAAGCGCCCATACGTATGTAGCCCGCTGCATCGTTTATATCTGAAATAGTAGTGTTAGTGAATCCGAGGTATGCGCTGTATAAGCATGGGTTGTATGACCAAGCGAGGGCTGTCAGGATGCTTGTGTCGTAGTTTAGCGTTACGTCAATCTTCCATATTGGATCAACATTTGAGATTGCCACAGTTGCGGTAAAGGTGTCACCTGGTGCCAGTAGTGGGTTCTCAATAGCGTCGACAATGAGCGTGTTTCCAACAGGAGGTGCTAAGGCATTGGGAAGTGCAAACGTCGCAAATACCGAAGACACTAGCAAAGCCAGCAATATCAATGCGCTTTTTCCGATTTTGATTTTTCCTCTCACTCTTTTTCACCTCTAATCATCAAGCGAGTTAGACTTCAGGGTGACTAGGTCCATATGGTGGGATACCGTCGTAGTACGCACTGAGCAAGCCCACATCAACGATGTTCACTCTTCCGTCTGATACACCCTTCAAGTATCCGGACTCCATGCCTGTGGTGCCGCCCTTGCCGCCTGTTAGATCGGCCTGTGGAGCGTAACCATAACCTCCGTAGGCTGGAGGCGAATACCAGTGAGCGCTGAGTGAGGCTGCATCAATTGAGTCGGCGTCTCCGTCGCCGTCGACGTCGGCGTAGTGGGTCTCAGCTTTCCAGAAGCGGTTGTAGTTGTAGCCAGGGTCAATTGGATTATAGTACCATCCTCGAACCCACTGTTGCTCAAAGTGGCGTCCCAACGCCTGAACTACCGCAACACTTGCGGCGTCATCTTGGGCGATCGCCTGAAGTGCATAGTAGATTGATCGCCTTGGCCAACGAGTGTCTGGCGGGTGTGCAAGCCACTCTGCTTTGGTTGTGTATGGTGTAGTGGGATAGTTGTTGAAGCCGTATGTGCCAGTTGCGTTTGTGAACGGCTTTCGTGGGTCTCCAATATCGAGCCATCTTCCTGGCTGGCCTTCAACGGGGTAAGGTGTTGTGTCGTCTGTCTGCTCAATTCCCGCATCGATCAGAGCGTCTACAACTGGATTGTTGTATCCTTGGTATGCTGCAAACGTTCCCAAGCTGTGCGCGAACGGGAAGGCGAAGTTGTGTGGGTCTGGGAAGTCAGCTAGCCACCCTATCAAGAATATGGGCAGCTGCCTCGAAACCATTTGGGGCAACATCACAGTACCCCATGCCGCACCCATCGCCTCAACGTGGAACTTGCTATTTGCTGCATTGAGTTTGTCTCTGATCATCTCTGCAGCGGTTTGTCTAGGAACGTTTCCAACGTTGTACACAATGGTGAACTTCATGCCATTGGTCCACAAATCGCCATCCCAAGCCTCTTGCAAGTATTCTATACCCTTTGTCGCGTTGGTCTTGTACATCTCTTGAGCTGGGTTGTCGTAGGTCAGCCCACTTACTATGTAGTCTGATGGCTGCCATCCTTCGCCGAGGTACGCGGCTTCTAGCCAAGCTTTGTAGTCAAAGAGGTATGCAATGCCCTTCCTGACGTTGGTGTCGTTGAATATATTGGGTGGAATGCCAGCCTGGCTGAACGTGCTGGGCGCCAATCCACCTGGAACACCCATGTAGGGGCTTATTGTGTTTATGTTGTAGGTGTAGAAGAAGTTGGTGCACGCCAAAGTATCATACGGATACATGCATTTCACTTTTTCTCCGCATACCCATATGCCCAAGACCTGGTCTCTGTACATTCTTGGAACAGCCGTAGTGTCAGCCACGCCGGTTTCGAAGAAGGTTTTTCTGGTTGTCCACTCTGGGATTTCGCGCTCTGTAACCTTGTTGAGGTATCCTCCGAGTCTCTCATCGGTGTTAAATCTTACCCGAGCTGGCCAACCGTCCCAGAAGTTGTTGTATCGGTCGATTTCCCATCCTGTACCTGCCTCCCAGTAACCGAACTCGTAGGGGCCGGTTCCCAACATATCTCCTTCTATAGGCGATTCTGCAGGGTCATGCCACTCACCATAGTCGTTGTTGTAAATAGCTGCCCAATTTTCCCATCCACCCGGAACCATGGTTATGTTCAAGTCTCCGTTTTCCTCGCACCAAACCTTGTTGACCACACTTGACCAACCTTGGCTGAGAATCTGCAGGACTGTCACTCCTGGATAAGTCGTAGCCAGGTTAAACCAAAGGTGGGTGTCGTTGTGTTGTACAGCTCTGTCTATTTTGATGCCAAAGTTTGCATCTGAGCCTGCTCCGGTTGGTGGCTTAGCCTTGTAGCAATTAAGCAGGGGTTGATAGATCATCCATGTTGGACCGCCGGCTCTGTCCTGAACCATCCACCTCTCAAACGAATACTCGACATCTTCCATTGTCAGAGCTTCGCCGTTGTGGAAAGTTACTGGTTGCCCAGTTGCGTTGGTAAATCTTATTTCGAAGGTCATACGCCTTAACCACGTCAAACCAGTCACTGAATCGTACTCATTGATTACTTGGGTCCACCATCTCGTGGCAAGCCTTGGAGCAAAACTAGATGGTAATCCTGCTTCGTAAGGACCAAGGCGGTAGTCAATGTCAAAGGTGACCAACGAATCATAGACGTTCATTATCAACTCTGCGCTGGCGGTGTCGTAACACCACGCAGGATCAAGGGTCTCCGGCGGACCAATAGTATCGATTACAAAGTGCTTTGTATCATAATCCCCTGGAAACGATTCTCCATGCGCCGAAACCATTGGAACATAAGCTGCAAGCATTAGAACCGAAAGCATTATCAATGATAGAGTTTTCTTGTTCATTCTCCTTTCTCCTTAATTTTTTTCAGCGGATTAAACTATTCGCTTAGACATATATATCCCTTATGGAAGACTTTTCTAGTCGCCAGAAACCTTCCAGAAAAAAACGCATTTTCAAAACGGCTTTGGCATAACGCGCATCCTAGTATAATGCGCTTTTTGATGGCGCGCACACAAGAATCGACGTTTAAAACCTCTTGCAGAATCAAAATCCAGCAAAAAACAGTTGAGATCCCATTCATCATAAAAAAGTCTTTTCAGATAGTTGTGAGCAACTTTGTAATGCGCTCAGAAAAGGAATTGCTCGTGCCCCTATAGAAATGAATTGTGCAAGAAACCTGCAAAGTTCGCACATTTCAACGAACACTTTGTGTCCTACTCGTTGAAAATTACCTCCAACGGTAAAAAAAACAAAAACACCAATAAACCCCCTTTAGAACTAAAGAACCCCGCAAACTTCTCGCATAGTGAGGGACATGCATTGCCGACTTGAGCATTGTCCTAAGCGTCGTTACTGGCGCATCTAGCAAGCCCGCAAACTAATCGTTTGATGTACAACATGAATTATTCTCTCAAAATGTTCAACAGCAAAACTTAATAATATTAGTCATCTTCTTGTGTTTTCTGCTAGGAGGAAATTCCACAATGGGTTTACGGCAATTCATCATCAGAAGATTACTGCTTGTTGTACCAACCATTTTGGGCGCCATTCTACTCATCTTCGCGGTTACACAAATATTCGACCCCGTGGCCAGAGCCAGCCTATACATAACAAATGTACAGCAATTCACCCCCGAGAATATCGAAGCCGTTATCAAATCATATGGCTTAAGAGACCCAGCCTACATGCAATTTGCTCGTTGGTTCAGCGAAGTTCTCAGAGGCAACCTGGGTTATTCGCGCACCGCACGCCAGCCTGTCGCCGTAGCCTTAACCCAAAGATTCCCAGCCACCGCCGAAATTGTCCTGATTTGCAGTCCTATAATCATTCTGGTAGGCATTTACTTAGGCGTCAAATCAGCTGTGCACCGCGATAAACCTTTTGATCACCTAACAAGGTCGTTGGCAATAACCGGAATGTCGCTTCCATCATTTTGGCTTGGCATCCTGTTTATCGCAATTTTTTTCGTCACCTTCGGTATTTTCCCGCCAAGGAGACTCTCAGTAGCCGCTGAGAGTTTTGTGCACAACAACCCCATCTTCATCCGATACACTGGACTCATGACTGTAGACGGGCTACTGAACGGCCAACTCTGGATAACATTAAATGCGATTGAACACCTTGTGCTTCCAGTCGTGGTCCTGACAATCATCCAGACAGCCACCATCATCAGAATCATGCGCTCAAGCATGCTAGAGGCACTTAACAAGGGCTACATAGTTACAGCTAGGGCAAAAGGACTATCACAAAACGAAGTAATCAACAAACACGCAAGAAGGAATGCCCTGATTCCAACAATCACCCTTTCAGGATTGATGGTCGCAGGCATGTTAAACGGCGTAGTCATAACAGAAACCGTCTTTAATTTTGGTGGTGTCGGGCAATGGGCCGCCCAAGCCGCCCTGGCCGTCGATGTAGCTGGCGTATTAGGATTCACCCTCTTCTCAGGCTTCCTCTTCGTGGCGGCAAACTTAATAGTGGATGTACTTTACGCGTATATAGATCCTAGGATTAGGTTGGAGTGATATCAAATGGGTACACCATCAAGATGGCAGGAATTCAAAGTTGGAATCGGCCCCCAGATAAAAGAGTTAAGATTCATGCTACACAGAGTAAGGCAGAGCCCTCTTTCACTCGTCGGCATGACAATAGTTGTATTCTACGCCGCAATAGCGTTGCTGGCTCCAGTGCTAGCACCTCCAAACCCTTCCTGGGCCACCTCAAAAACGTTTGACCCATTCATTATTCCCAGAGAAAGCTACCAGTTTGAGCCCCGCGTACCGAACGAAATACATTTATTCGGCACAGTGGAGCAGTCATACGACCTCTTTTATGGAATCATCTGGGGAACAATAACGGCTTTCCGTGTAGGCCTGTGGGTCGTGTTTGCTTCTCTGGCAATAGGCCTCCTCATTGGAGTCACTTCCGCCTATTATGGAGGAGTAATCGACGAAATCATGATGAGGTTCACAGACGTTATATTCGCCTTTCCAGGCCTAATCCTCGCTATGGCCCTTGTTGCAGCTTTCGGCGCCAGTTTGGACAACGTGATGCTTGCCCTAGTCTTAGTCGGATGGCCCGGCTATACTAGACTGATTCGAGGAGAAATGCTAAGAGTCAAGCAAGAGGACTACGTCGAAGCAGCGAAGGCTGCAGGATGCTCCGACGTTAGAGTTATGGTCAGACACATTCTACCCAACGCAATCTATCCAATTGTAATCGCCGCCACACTGGACATTGGATCAATCGTCTTGGCCGCCGCCGCGCTAAGCTTCCTAGGCCTCGGCGCCCCCGATAACTTTGCTGATTGGGGACAACTTATAGCGAGATCCCGAAACTGGATTGGCTTGCGCGGTGTAGTTTATTGGCACACGTTCATCATACCGGGTCTATTCATATTCACTTTTTCCCTTGGATGGAATCTCTTGGGCGACGCGTTCAGAGACATCATGGATCCAACGATCAGGAGAAGATAATGGAAAAAGCGAAGGACCTACTAAGCATCGAAGACCTAGTGGTAAAATTTTACACGTACGAAGGAGTAGTTGAAGCCATAGACGGAGTCAACCTAAACCTGAAAGAAGGAGAAACCCTCGGACTTGTAGGCGAAACCGGATGCGGAAAGTCTGTAACTAGCCTCTCTGTTCTGGTTTTGGTTCCACCTCCTGGAAAGATAGAAGGAGGAAAGGCGACCCTCAAAACAGCAAAGGGAAACCTGGATCTGCTGAACAGAGACGAAGGCCTTCTTAGAAAGATAAGAGGCGAGGACATCTCAATGATTTTCCAAGACCCCCGCTCAGCTCTAAATCCGGTCTACTCAGTTGAAGACCAAGTTGGCGAAGTCTTCATGCAGCACAGATTAAAGGAACTCAGCGAAAGGGCGCTAGAGATAATCGAAAAAGAAGCCCAACAAAGCCACTACTTGAAAAGGGTCTCGCTCAATTACCAGAGAAAAATGCTCAAAAAGATGTCACAAAACCCGAGAGCTCTCTCATTGAGGATTCTTTCCAGAATCCCCATTGCCAACAGATATCGGCGCTGGGTGAAAAAAGAGGCCAGAAAAGAAGTTGTCCGTGTCCTAGGCGCCATGAAAATCCCTGACCCAGACAGGGTAGCAGACATGTATCCACACGAGCTCAGCGGAGGCATGGCGCAGCGCGTCGTAATAGCCATGGCCTTAGGCTGCAACCCCGAACTCTTGATTGCAGACGAACCAACAACAAACCTAGATGTAACCATTCAAGCTCAAATTCTAGAATTAATAAGAGAACTCAAAGGAAGGTTCGGCTCATCCGTGCTCTACATAACTCATGATTTGGGAGTAGTTGCCGAGCTATGTGACCGTGTGGGCGTTATGTACGCAGGCAACGTGTGCGAACTCGCGGACGTTATGGAAATCTTCAAGAAACCTCTGCATCCCTACACCCAAGCCCTTCTTGAATCCATTCCAAGGCCTGGGAAGGAATTGAAGTCTATAGAGGGCGAAGTGCCAAGCTTGATAAATCCTCCACTAGGTTGCAGGTTTAATCCGAGGTGTTCTAAAGCCACGGACATATGCTCTCAAGAGAAACCACAGTTTGTAGAAGTGTCGAAGGACCATTTCGTCATGTGCCATCTCTATACAGGCGGTTCATAAATGAGCACACTCATAAAAACCGTGGGATTAAAAAAATTCTACGACGTAACTGGCGGAGTCTTCAAGCGGAAAATAGGCGACGTCAGAGCACTAGACAACGTTAATCTTAGCATAATGAAAGGCGAATGGTTCGGACTCGTCGGTGAATCTGGATGCGGCAAGACAACGTTTGGCAAAACCGTGATTCGACTACTTAAGCCTACTGCTGGCAGCATCTACTTTGAAACTCCCGATGACGTTCTGGAGGAAATAACCGAACATGAGAACCCAAGCCAAGATTCTAGTAGACTAAAAGATCTTGCAAGGCAATACGACCTCTCCACGTTCAAGGGACGAAAGTTGAAGCAAATAAGAAGGAAGATGCAAATAGTCTACCAAGACCCCACAACTTCTCTCAACCCAAGAATGTTGGTAAAGGACATCGCTGGAGAACCACTGGTTGTGCAGAAGATTGCAAGCGGAATGGAGCGTAGACGAAAAGTAGCTGAAATGCTTGGCAAAGTAGGACTGACAGAGAGGCACCTATATAGGTATCCACATGAGTTTAGCGGAGGTCAAAGGCAGAGGATAGCAATCGCAAGAGCGTTAATAACCAATCCAGAATTCGTGGTCCTTGATGAGCCAACATCTTCAGTGGACGTTTCCGTGCGATCCCAGTTGCTCAATCTGTTTAAGGAACTGCAGGAAGAACTGAATTTAACCTACCTGTTCGTCAGTCACGACTTGAGCGTTGTGGAGTGCCAGAGTAATCGAGTTGCAGTTATGTATTTAGGGAAAGTGGTGGAATTAGCCCCGACAGCGGAACTTTACCGAGAGCCCCTCCACCCCTACGCCCATGCCCTATTCTCCTCGATTCCGATTCCCGACCCAACTAGAAGGAGAAAGCGGGCTCCACTCAAGGGAGAAGTGCCGAGTCCAGTTAATCCTCCGCCAGGGTGTAGATTCAATCCGAGATGTGAAAAAGCCTTAGATATTTGCCGAAAAGAAGAGCCACCGCTTGTTGATGTGCGAAACGGGCACTTTGTGGCTTGCCACCTACTTAAATGAGCCGAGGGCGGTTACTAGAAGCTTTAGCTTACATAAAACCCATTTTTTTCATGAATATCAGAAGGTTTGAAACTGCTTAGCCCAGAAGCTTATAATAATCAAACAGGGGCCCCGAGAAGACTGGCAACAAGATGTCATTTCGAGCGAATACAAAAATGCGTAAAGGAAAAAAACCCTAGTTGATATTATATTAACTAGTAGAGTGACATAGGAAGGCGAAAAATACGAGAAAACTTGGCAAAAAAACGATACTTTTGGTTGTCTTCCTAGTCATTTTTGGAGCAATCATAGTTGTAGGAATATATCAGAATCCACTGCAAAAGCCCAAAAAAGATGAGGCCAAGGACTACTTTGAGATTGTGAGCGCCGCGATAGAACCAGCCGTCAACGATCGCATCGAGGAAAATGGCACCGTGTGGATCATACATGGATTAACATTCCAAATCCGAGCGGTTGAGGGAGACGCTCATGAAGTCGTAATTCTGAGTTGGGCTAATTCGGAGCCCTATCTTATAGGAGAAATGAAAAAAGGGGAGATTAAAACAGTTTTTCCACCATTATCTTCGCCATTTGGCTATTCAACTGTGCAGCAAGCAGATGGAACATTCCCTGTGAAAATAAGAGTGAAAAGCTTGGAGGCAGAGGGATCTATTACCATTAACCTTCCACCAGAGGGAGGATTTGGACCCTAGAAAATAGACACGCCTGACCAGCATCAGAATTTGTTTTTCATGAGTTTTTTCTTCGAGTCTCCAAACCGCAGTAGTTCAACATAAGAGATGCCTATGCGGCAAAATGCGAATTGTCTTTTCGCTGCGCAGTCTAAACGTCTCTCTAACGTTGGAATATGTAGGTGCCTTGTCATGAATTGTGAAATGACTTCGAAATAAGTTTTGGTGTTGAGCTGGCAAAGAATTGAACGAAGATATTTGCATAGGCTTATAAATGCCCGTTCATTAAACTTAATTAGGGAGCGAAGGAAGACGAAGAGGGGAAGACTATTGTTTAAAGAGAAAAGAATGAGAATAAAGACTACGTTATTGATCACGTTGTTGATTACGTTCATTGTAATGATTAGTGTACAAACCCTAGTTTACGCCAATACGCCAGTGCCAATCGGAGCTACAGTTCAGACTGCTCCGTTTGAGTCCAACCCAACAGCGCATACATGGAGCGTAATACCTCCACCTACGAATCCAACTAGGGCGTATGATCAGAGTCTGGACACATTCACCTCTGTCCAATATACAGGTTTCACAGGATGGTTTGAGCTCAAGACCTTCACCACTCCGTCGATTCCCTCAAACAAGTTTGACATCAACTGGGTTGACTTCAAAATCAGCTACAGGGCTGCGGCCAGCCAAGACGACGAGTATAGAATCGTATACTATGTTGGAAACACTGGACCAGTTGTACTGCAAGACTGGGTTGGAGGCTTAGATGCCCAATTCCGACCAGACACAGGTACGCAAGCCCACCGAGCTTGGAGCATCAAGCCAGAGCCAAACGATGGCGCATGGAATTGGACCGACATAGCTAACGTTCGCATTCGATTTGAAACCCGCATGATAGGCGGAGCTGATTCGCCCATCAAATTTGTGTTCCCCTACGAGGTTTGGCTGACAGTGTATCCCGCTCCACAACCACCAGACGGAGTATCAGTTCAACCGTCAGCAGTCGTCGGTGTTCCAGCAGGTGAGATCTTTTTCGTCGACATTTATGTGATGGGTATTGAGAAGCTTTGGGGCTTCGAGTTCACACTCGACTACGACACAAACGTTTTGACAGCCCTCGACATCTCCCTCGGCCACGAGTATTTTGCGTACCACCCGCTCAACAACCTTTTCACTGGCTTAATCAACGACACTGGAGGCTACGTCTACCTAGCATTCAACAGCTACTTCGGCGACCCGACGGGTTTAACGGGCAACGCGCCCATGGTGAGAGTATACTTCCAAGTCGACGCGGATGGAACGTCTCTGCTACACCTACGCAATTCAATAATAACAAACATATACGGAGCGCCTGTTGACAAGCCTGCGACTGACGGCGTCTTTGCTACATCAGCTCTTCGTGACATCGCTATCACAGATGTGGTGGTAAACGCAACAAGTGTGACGGCAGGTGGAATTGTGGCTGGCAACGTAACTGTTGTGAATCAGGGCGAGATTCCTGAGTTCGCTTTCAAAATTGTCATCTTCTATAACACATCTGTTATCGAGACGAAGACGGTGTCGTTAAACGCTTCAGACACAAGAAAAGTAGGCTTCAATTGGAACACTACAGGAGTCCCCGCGGGCACTTATCGGATTAAGGCAGAGGCAACCGTTCTTCTCGGCGAAACTGATACAAGCGATAACTCGTTTACAGATGGAACAGTAGCAGTCACTCAACCTCCCATAGCTTCGTTCACCTTCACTCCCACCAGCCCTGTAGTAGACGAAATGGTCAACTTCGACGCTTCGAGTAGCTACGACCCCGACGGAGGCACTATAACCGAATATAAATGGAACTTCGGCGATAGCCCTGCAAACGAGACTCACACAATTCCAACAGCCAATCATACCTACTCAAGCCCTGGGGACTACACAGTCACACTCACATTAACCGATGATGAAGCTCAAATAAACACAACCGGAAAAATCATAACAATCTCAAAGATAAGTAGCTCTATCACAATCAGCGCAAAGCCAACAACCGTCAGACTAGGTGAAAGCACAGTAATTTCAGGGGCAATAACTCCCACTCGCCCTGGTGTGCCAGTAACTATATCATATAGACCAGCAGGACAATCTTGGAGCGACCTAACCACCGTTGACACAAACAGCACCAGTCAATACACATACACGTGGGCGCCCACAGATGTAGGCACATATGAATTGAAATCCAGTTGGGCTGGCGATGCAGATACACTTCCAGCCGAAAGCGGAATAATCACAGTAAGTGTGGTTATCCAAATTGAACCTGTTATTTCGATAACCCCAACGTCGGGTCCAATAGGAACCAAAATACAAGTGACAGGTAGTGGATTCGGAATCAACCAACAGGTAGTCTTGTCTTTCGACGATACGCCCGTGGCCGAAGTTTACGCAAGTGACGATGGAAACCTCACCGCTGTTTTCAACGTGCCGCCTTCTGAGGCAGGCACACATCGTGTTAAGGCTTGGTATGACAGCTTATTCGTAAATATAACGTTCACAGTTATCGATGTGTGGCCAATGGACACAGACGTCGAAGCGGGCCAAATCCACTTCAGAGGAGAATTAACCGAGTTCTACATACAAACAGCTTTCAAGGGCGAGCCCATCAATGCTACATCTATCAAAGCTACACTGTACAAACCTGACGGAAGCACTGAAACGCTGCTTGTTCAAAGCATTGCGACTGGACTCTACAAGGCTCCTTATGGCCCAATACTTGCCGATGCTCCAGTGGGCACGTACGTCTTGGTTGTTGAGGCAAGATACCTCACAGACATAATTGATTCAAAGGGCACATCCACTGGGAGCTTCCTAGTTAGCCCAACATTGACGCATTGGAATGCCCTCTTAATTAACATTAATAGTACCGTGGCAATCATAAAGACCGATGTAGGTTTGATTGAAGTGAAACTTGACACAATCAAGGACATACAGCTGGTAAGAATCGAAAACGAAGTCCTGACCATTAATTCCACTCTCGGAGTGATTCAAACACATCTCGGCACCATCGAAGCGAAGCTGATAAGCATCGATGGAACAACGGCTACAATTAATTCGGCTGTGGGACTGATTCAAACAGACCTTGAGGCTATAAATACCAGAATATCAGGGATCAACGGCACGGTAGTAACCATCAAAACCGATCTAGGCACAATGTCAGGAAAGATAAACACAATGCAAGGCGACGTCGCAACCATCAAGACCGATATAGGAACCATAAAGACCATACTGCACGGGTGGACTGGCGGAACAATATCATCCGTTGCCACACCAAGTGGCACCTTCAACCTGCTTGCTCTTACGACCTCCACTTTGGAGAGCTTGACATTTTCTGACAACACTATAACCGCAGTAGTAAGCGGATCAACAGGCACCAGTGGCACCACAAACTTCGTAATACCCAAACAATTTCTCGCAGCCATTGGATCAACTATCGAGCAGGTTGCAGCAACCGTCAATGATAACCAAGTTGACCTTAAAATCGCGGAAATATCAGACACTTATGTGCTGAGCACTAGCTATGCACACAGCACACATACAATAAAGATATTTCTAGCAGGAATACCACCAACTCAGCTGCCTATAACGACCATCCTGATGATCGTCTTTGCCATCGTGGTCATAGCGGGCGCGGCAACAATATACATGAAAAGACTAAGAAAGAAAACCGCCAAACCCTAAATTTCTCCTTTAGATAATGGACACAACGCGTTTAACGAAAATCAAGAAAAGTGAGCGGTTCTATCAAGTCGTTTAGAAACCCTATTAAACTCGCTTAAACAACAATTTCGAAGATGACGTTCTTGAGAAAAATAACCTCTAAACTAAATCAATTCAAAATAGCTGAAGCCGTTAAAAAGATTCTCATGATAGTTTCGTTATTGTTAATTGGGGACATCTTAATCGCAGTTTTAGGCGGACCGTTCCTGAGCGAAAACGTTGGAACCTTCTTAGGAAAGTCAACAGCGACAATACTAAGTGATCTCTTGTTCCTTGAAGGTGCAGTAGCCTTTGCAGCTGGAGCCTTTCTCACAATTGCACTGTCATATAGACCGCCGACAGAAAGCACCGACGCTGCTGCGCAGCCCAGGAAAAAAAGAATACATCCGAGCATACTCCTCATTATTATCGGGGCAATCCTAATCGGATTGTCCATAACCGTTGGCACGCTATTTGTGTGAAAACGGATGTCAGCCTTTCCCGCGTCTGAAAATTCTCCGAGCCAGTGGCTTTGCTCTACGGATTACTATGCGTACCAGCAACTCAGGCAAAAACAGCATCAACGCTGGCAGGGCAAGAGTAATAATTGCCCCGAAAATCGTTAAAAATTTGAAAGAAGCTTCCGATGCCTGAAAAAAAACGGTTGTATATGAGAGAAAAACATAAACAAAGCCATTGAAAATTTGAGGGATAAAGGGACCGAACAAAGCGAAAGCGACGCCCAACCATAGGAAGCGCAGAAATGCCTTTTCAACAGCCTCTTTCGCAAGCTCTATAAAGCTTTGATCTTC
>Ga0315309_1000028_pt1 | contig 92164 bp, 91 predicted proteins | sample TDP4_MG_FD_203080 | JGI IMG/M metagenome (GOLD analysis project Ga0315309, IMG submission 203080) | Freshwater sediment microbial communities from Lake Towuti, South Sulawesi, Indonesia - TDP4 | ecosystem: Environmental > Aquatic > Freshwater > Lake > Sediment | place: Indonesia: South Sulawesi... | reverse complement strand
CCTCCTATTTCTCCCGCAATAAGGTTCTCTATAACACCTGGCTCAGATAGCTCAAGAATAGGTGTCAAAATCGCACCACACTCGAAAACTAACCACAGCACAGCAACCTTTATCTTCCAATCTTCCATCACTCTTCACCTCCCGTATAATAGTGTTTTAAACATCAGTGACTCCAAAGCATACCTAATATTGTCAAATGCGTTTCTATACAACCCATTACATGAAAGGAAAACAATATGTCCAGAAATCCTGAACAACTCCAGCAAACATGCTTGATGGAGCGAATTCCCCCAAGCACCATATTTTGCTTTATGTTCTTTGTGCCACTTATAATAGGATTCGAAAAAGTAACCAGTCAAAAAGGTGAGTTTGCGTAATTCCTCTAATTTATCACCACATCTCTTTTTCGATTGCTTGAAAATGTCTTGGAACCCTTCCTCTAAAAAGTCTAAACTCCTCAACATAACAGTTCCCTTTAGTGAATAGAACATTTTTCCTTAAATTATTAATGCAAGTTGAGAGGAAATAATAGATAATGCGGTTGATAGAACTCTGTTCAAAAGAGAATTGACAAGCATGAAAGAAATCAGGCATATACTGATTCTTGTTATCGGTGTTGTTCTATTTTCGGTGGCTGCAGGGTGGATTCTGACTGACCAACCTCCTCCTTCTGATTGGACAAATGTCATTCCTACTATAACTGGAAACAAATCAATGAATATCACCACAAGTACTTTCAAAGTGGCAAGTGAAAAATGGGAGATTGTCTGGTGGCCTAGGGATTCAAATCCGCTAGATAAATGTGCCATAGAAATTTACAACGCATCCACTGACATGAAACTGCAAGAATTCATTCTCTCCACTGATTGGCCAGAAATAAGCACGGGGTCCGAAGACATCAGAACAACAGGCAGTTTCTACTTGAAGATTCAAGTTTACCAAAGTCAACTAGGCGCGCTTAACGGGATGCCTTGGACTATTCGAGTAAGGGAATACAAGCCTCAACCACCCTTTCATGTGTGGATAGCATTGATTATTGTAATAGGAATCGCAATAATACTGGTATACTTAGGTTACGAGTCATATAAATTCCTCAGTAAATAAAAACCGCTCAACTTTTCTCTCTTTAATCTTCGTCTATTTTTCTGTCTTCATTGAATACGCGCGCTATCTTCAAAACGGACGTAGCCCCCAAGTAATAAATGTGGTGTAAGTTCTAATGTAAACTTCTCTCTTTGACTATTTGCCCCACCCAGGATACGGTAATGCCCAGTGCGATGTGCATTAAATAATAAACAACAATAATAATCACCAAAAACGTGGAGGGGTCATACCCCAGAAAATCAACCGAAGACAAGAAAGCTTCATAGACTGAAGAAACATTGAACAATCCAATGATTACGCCTGAGTGAATCACAAAGGAAGCAATAATTATCTTGGCAACTTTATCAATCTCGTTTACCAAGTAGCCCAGGAAGAAGTTGGCTACTAAAGGTGTGAACAACCAACCGTACAGGCGGAAAGATGGGTGGAATAAAGCCCACAAAAAAGAAAACAGCAAAACAAAAAAATAGAAACTCCAAAAAATAACAAATGAAAATCTCGAATCCAAAGAAGCAACTGACAAACTCATCAAAGCTATACTCTCTGTTTTGTCAAAAAGAATAGTTTGAGTATTTAGCGTTTTTCACCAACGAAGTAGCACGCGCGCTTTCCTTTGTTTGTCATTGTAGTTCGTATAGTTTTGGCATGGTCAACATTGTTAGTTAGTGGTTTTGTGCGTGTTTAGCCTAGATTATCTGATTACGATTTGCATAAATCGTAAAATTAAAGTAGAAGTTAGCGCTACGATTACGAATGACAACATATATAAGTCATTCCGTAAACTTTCAGTTTTCTAATGACAACTTTAGGAGCAACAGTTATAAAAAAGCGCACCATATTTAGGAATGCAACGAAAACATAGAAAATACCTTCGAAAAAATAGAAACAGCAAGGAGTGAAACAGTGAAATGTCGGAGAGCAACGCTGTTCTAATTGGGCGAAAGCCTGCAATGAACTATGTGCTGGCTTGCATAACCCTCTTCCACGGCGGAGCAAAAGAAGTTAACGTAAAAGCAAGAGGAAGAGCCATAAGCCGAGCGGTAGACGTTGTTGAAATTGTCAGACGCCGATTCCTACCCGATGTGAAAATCAAAAGTGTAGACGTCGGCACTCAACAACTACCAGCACGCGAAGGCGAAGAGGGTGGCTCGCCAACTAACGTCAGCACTATCGAAATCACGCTGACAAGGTAAAAAAAAAGCGAAAACGCAGCAAAGCAGGCTAGCATCAAAGAAGCTCCGCCGCCCCTTCTTTATTTCTACTTCAACTAAAAATAGCTAACAGCTTATTCTACAAAGTATGCAATGGTGCAAGTTCCAAACAGTTCGTCAAACCCTGTTAAATAGCGGTTAGTTTATATTACCATAACGCTTTTTGTGTATGATACCGCCGTGGCTGAGTATCGAGGTCGATAACGAACAAATGCCGAAAATGGTGAATGTTTGTCACTTTTGCCTCAAAAGCGGTATACTATGTCCGAAATGTCAAGCTAAGCTTAGGCTTGGCGAAATAAACAAGATCGACCTAGAAATCGGTCGTTTGCTTCTGTCGTTGGAAGGCATTTACCCGCCTCTACAAGAGGTTTACTTTCACAAGGCTGTGGAAGCCAACGGCCTCTTGGCCCTAATAGTCGGACGAGGCGACGTAGCCCGACTTCTGAGATACGGCGGAAAAATCGTGAAGACAATAAATGAAATAACTGGCAAAAATGTTCGCGTGTTAGAATACGGTGTTGACGACCGAAAATTTTTGGAAGACTTGTTCGCGCCTCTGGGCATAATCACCATAAACACTATATGGTTGCCCGACGGGAGCCAAGAGACAAGAGTCATCCTGAGAAAACGTGGCAGGAAACCGCCGCCAACCTACGTTAATGGACTCAAACAAATAGCCCAAAAGGTTCGAGGAATGATCCTCAGAGTGGAGTTTGCTGATTAAAAAATTGAGCAGGTTTTGTGCATGAAAGTAGACCAGTTGGGAGACTGGAGACGAACCCACTACTCAATTGACATAACGCCTCAGCTGGATGGAAAAGAAGTCACCGTATTCGGCTGGGTTTCAGACACCCGAAACCTAGGTGGCATACTATTCCTCATTTTGCGAGACAGGGAGGGCACAGTTCAGGTTACTATCCCCCGCAAAAAAGTCAGCACTGACATAGTGAAAAAAGCTGATGGGTTGCAGAGGCGGTATAGCGTCGGCGTTAAGGGTGTAGTCAAAAAAACGGAAATAACTCCTAGAGGAGTGGAAATAATTCCAAGCGATATTCGAGTTTTGGGTATAGCCAAGCATCCTTTGCCCCTAGACGTAACCGGCCGAACTCCATCCGAAATTGATGTGCGGCTTGATGCTAGGGTTCTAGACCTTTCAAGAGAGGAGAACCAAGCAATCTTCAAGATTCAACATGTTGCGTTAGAAGCCAAGCGCAGCTTTCTTTCAAAGTTGGGTTTTCTGGAAGTGCACACACCTCGGATGATTGCGTCGGCTACTGAGGGCGGAGCAGCCCTGTTTCCAGTGTCCTATTATGATAAAGAAGCCTACCTGGCTCAAAGTCCACAGTTGTACAAAGAACAGTTGGTCGTCGATTTTGAGAAAGTGTACGAGATAGGGCCCTTCTTCAGGGCAGAGGAGTCCCATACTAGGCGGCACATTAGCGAGTTTGTTTCAATAGACATAGAGCAGGCTTTTGCCAATGCAGAAGACGTTATGAATGTGCTTGAAGAACTCGTACACTATGTATGTGAGGTTGTGAACAAACGCTGCCAAAAAGAACTCAAGATTTTGAGACACAAGGTTGAGGTGCCTGAAGAACCTTTCAAACGCTTCACATATGACGAGATCCTTAGAGAACTCAGAGAGCAGAGAATCTCGATTCACTGGGGTGAAGACATTCCCACACCTGCTTTTAGGACATTGGGCAAACTGCATCCCTATTACTATTTTATCACCGATTGGCCCACAGAGTCGAAGCCTTTCTACATAAAGCCCAGACAGGGTAAACCTAAATTTTGTGAGGCGTTTGACCTTATGTGGCGTTGGATTGAACTTGCATCAGGCGGCACCCGTGTTGATTCCAAAGCCGTGTTAATCAAACGCTTAAAAGAACAAAAATTGAACCCTGAATCTTTCAAGTACCACCTGCAAGCATTCGATTTTGGTATGCCACCTCACGCTGGCTGGGCCATAGGGCTCGAAAGGTTCACAATGATATTAACTGGGAAACAGAACATACGCGAAGTGACACTGTTCCCGCGCGACCGCTTCAGACTCGCACCCTAAAAGCCCGCCTTTATTGGATATTGAGGTTTCATGAATTCACGCAAGACAATAGTGGCGTAAGAACCACTGCGCAAAGTAAAATCCAGGCTTAATTTACGCCTAAACGAGTTAGCCGAATCTTCGCTTGGTTTGCCCATGGAGAAACCGTTGATGGATACGACAGCCGTCCGCAGCCCACCAGCTGCGCTAATTTCGGGCATAGTGGAAATATGGAAGTTTGGAGGCTTCACGTTTTCTTTCTCCAAAACTTGCCTTTCAATTTCGCCTTGAACGCCAGAAGATAGAAGCTGTTTAAAGCCTATTAGGGGAAGAGCTAATCTTTTTTGACTGCCCACGCTCATTGTTTGGTCTCCAGTTTGGATTTCGTTTAATGGAATACCCAACTTTATTCTTTGACTGAGAAAACGATTGAACAGATACGATTGATAAGCCTGAACGAATAGTTGAAGGAGTTTGGTTGGCAGTCTTCGAAATGCGCCTACAAAGTCTCTGGAATACTTTGCCAAGTGATTGAGCATTATTCGCTCGTACCCTAGCTTATGTGGGAAATAATGCAAAGCCTCGCGAAAGTTCTCTGTTTTCCAGAGTTGCTCTCGTGCTTGTCTGGATTCAGGATGTTCATATTCGCTTGACTTGGCGAGAAAGGTGAGCGCTGCCTCTTCCCATTCACTTCGCACTAAATTTTTGCCCACCAGATGGGTGACTGGTCGAATGGTTCCGAATCTTTGATGCCCAAAGAAGTTAGGTGTTCCGCCAAAACTTTCCAGCTCGTTTTGCACGTTTTCTGTTCTTTCTTCAATTTTGGAGGAGGAGTGAACAATTGCTTTTATGGTTATGTGAAACTTGTTGCCGAAAAGCATGCCTGAGTGAATTTTATCATCTAAAAAGCGTAGCGGATGAAGCCTTATGTTTTTGATTTTGATTTGTGAAACTTGTTCGGGTATTGTTCGACTAATGCTGATGTGTTGGGCTGTTACAGCCTTGGCATCTTTTATGCCAGCGATTTGAATGCGTTCTGAATCTATGCCTAGTTGATTTGCAATTGTTTTGACAGCTAAGATGGTGTCCCAGTTGCGCTTGACCAATACGCAAACAAGGTAACGCCCTCTGCCGCTGACTTGAGGCGCTTCGATTGGCGCAGTCTCAGCCTTTGACCCGTTCGACAAAATCTCTTCAACAACAAAATCTTCAGGAAGCTGACGAATCTTTCCGCCAATTCCAAGTGACCTTGACGCGTAAACCTCTATTCCGAGTTCTCTTTCCAACATGGAAACGTTCAAAAGAGCGCCAGCATTCCAGTAATTTTATCCACTTTACTCGAAGGTGCTGGGCCGATTCCTAAACAAGTTATGGTGCCAGGTGGGAGTTGAGTTAATCCTCTATCCGAGATCAAAGCGTGGGGCAATCCTGAGTCTTTGGCTTCTTTTTCTAACTTTAGAAGTTCGTTTTCGCTTCCAACTTTCACTGCTATCTTGCACTGTCCCTCTTCAAGCCAAGTCTTCCACCATTTCTGATGGTGTTTTCTTGCCTCTTCAGCAGCAGAAACAGCTGCATGCCCAGCTTGAGCCGCAATTTTGCCCCTGCTCATCCTTAAATCGCTTCGCATGACAATCACTTGCTTATAATTGAACTCGGACATCTTAGGGCACTCTCGAAGTGGTCATTTGAATGTTGCGAGTTTTGTTATAAAGCATTGCTCATAACGGTGTGGTTAAAGATGTGAGAATTGAGTAGAGGGCAACTACCCACGCAGCTGGGCTCCGGAAAATAGGCATAATGCCTCTGCCTTGAAAATCAATGTCTCTAACATGCTTTATGTCTTGGTCTAAATGAAGCTGTGAGCCTAAAGCAACTATTTTATCAAGCTGTTGATCTGACAAGCGGTTCAACATTAAGCGTATCTGACGCATAACAGCCATATCAAATCCAATTGCTTTTCGCCACCTCTTTTGATACGTGGAGAGAAAAGCTTCTGAAAAGTTTCCTTTTTGTATTGCTTGATGAGCTGTTTCACCCGCGATTTTGGCGCATGTCAGACCCATTATGATTCCGCCTCCTGTCGTGGGCTTAACTTGGGAAGCCGCGTCTCCTACAATGAGAAGCCCATTGTGGCAAGTCTTGGGTATGGGTCCTCCTAATGGAATTGGATGGTAAGAGAGACTGATAACTCGACTGTTTTTTAGTTTTTTCCGAGCTGTGGGATGATGTTCAAGAAAATATCCCAGGCATTCTCGCGGGTTGCCACTTTTTGTGGCTAACCCGATCTTTGCTGAGCTGTCTCGCCGAGGAATTATCCAGACAAACAAACCTGGCGCGTATTTTTTCCCCAGGTAAACTTCAACAAAATCCGCGTCAACATCATCCACCTTGTCAATTTCTCCTTGGATCGCGTTTACAACCATTGATCTATCAAGTGTTTTTAGTCCAGCTGTCTTGAGAAGTGTGGATGAGTACCCCTCTGCGTCTATGACAACATCGGATTCCACTGATTGGTCAGTTAGAGAAACACCAGTGACAAGATTGTGCTTCCATTGGAAGGACTGCACCCTAGCTCCGAGCATGTAGCGCACGCCTGCTTGCAAAGCCAAATCTGCAAGATATTTGTCAAACAATTCGCGATTAAGTACAAGTGTCACTGAAGTGCCGAGTTCCACCCTAAACTCTCGGCCACTTGGTGAGTAGAAAACTGCTCCTCGAATTTGATTCTCCACAATTTTTTGAGGCAAACTCAACCCTAATTGTCTAAGACCCTTCAGGCTGACGTGACCTGCACAATGTTTTGGTAAACCGATCTCTTTGTGTTCTTCGCAGACTACAACCTCTTTAACGCCTAATTTTGCCGCTGTTAGAGCCGCAAATGCACCGCAGGGTCCTCCTCCAACAACCAGGATGTCAGACTTACTGTTCAACACAATTCCTCAAGTCTGTAGTCCTCAAACAGATTAGCATTCTGCGTTCATACAAATTAAGAAATTATGTAATGGTCATGGAGACTACAGAATAGAGAGAATATGGAGGCGCAAGCATTAAAAGTAATGTACAAAATCAAGGGGTAGTCTCTTTTCTCTTCACCAATTCAACTCTTCTCTTGCCTCTGCTCAGGCTTGAAACGTAAACCTTGCCCTCAACCTCCAACCTCATTAGAGTCTGATTCAAGGTGCCAAAGCCCAGTCCTTCATGTGTCTCTTTTAGCAAATCAAATAGTTCAGTGTCGGTCATTGGGCCTTTTTTCTCTAAAACCTCAACGATGGTCAAATCTAAAGGATGAGGCTTCCAAGTCTTGACAGCCAATGTTTGTTTCACTCCCAAATATTTATGCAACCGGTGTTGTAGGCTTCTGAACTCGTCTAACCTGTTTCATAAACCCTTTGTACCATGTTTCCATGTCGGGCAAGATGCTAGGTCCAATTTTTTCCATGGCTTTCTGAAAATCTGCAAGTGTCACTTCATGTGCTTTGACGTCTCTGCGCAACGCGTACATGGCTGCCTCGCGACAAAGGGCTTCAATGTCTGCGCCTGAGTAGCTCTTTGTTGCCTTAGCCAAGCTCTCTAGGTCAATCTCTTTTGCTAGGGGCATACCTTTAGTGTACAACTTGAAAATGTCTAATCGCGCCTTTTCATCTGGTTCGGGAACGTAGATCAAACGGTCAAATCTGCCTGGCCTCAAAACAGCAGGGTCAACGATGTCAGGTCGATTTGTAGCCGCGATTATGACAACGTCTTCGAGGGTCATGATTCCGTCCATCTCTGTTAAGAGTTGGCTGATAACTCGTTCGGTGACGCCGCTGTCACCGTATCCCATTCCCCGTCTTGGAACGAGCGAATCAAACTCGTCGAAGAAGATAACCGTTGGAGCAGCCATTCGCGCCTTGCGGAAAACCTCCCTTATGGCTTTTTCAGATTCGCCAACCCATTTAGAGAACACTTCCGGACCCTTAATCGTGATGAAATTGGCTTCGCTTTCAGTTGCCACAGCTCTAGCTAACAGAGTCTTTCCGCAACCTGGCGGTCCGAAGAGCAAGATGCCCTTTGGGGGACGAATACCCATGCGTTTGAAAACCTCGGGGCTTTTCAGCGGCCACTCAACTGCCTCCCTTAACTCTTGCTTCACTTCTTCCAAACCGCCGATTTCGTCCCAGTGAACCGCCGGAACTTCGATGTAAACTTCTCGCATAGCGGTGGGTGTAATCTCCTTGTAGGCGTTGATGAAGTCTTCCATGCGAACCTCCATTTTCTCCAAGACGCTGGGCGGAATTCGTTCCTCTTCTAGGTTGATTTCTGGTAGATACCGCCTTAGAGCCTTCATAGCGGTTTCCCGAGCTAGAGAAGCCAAGTCAGCGCCTGTGTAGCCATGCGTCATCTCGGCCAGTTTCTTCAGATCCACATCCTGAGCCAAGGGCATGCCGCGCGTGTGAATCTGTAAGATTTCGTAACGTCCTTGTTTATCGGGCACGCCTATTTCGATTTCTCTGTCAAAGCGTCCTGGCCTGCGCAGGGCAGGGTCAAGAGCGTCTGGTCGATTTGTTGCACCTATGACTATGACGTTTCCTCTTGCAGCCAATCCGTCCATTAAGGCTAGAAGTTGTGCCACAACGCGTCTCTCCACTTCGCCTGTGACTTCTTCGCGCTTTGGTGCAATAGCGTCAAGTTCGTCGATGAAAATGATGCTGGGTGCGTTTTGTTGCGCTTGCTGGAAGATTTCACGCAGTCGGGCTTCTGATTCGCCGTAAAACTTGCTCATTATTTCTGGACCGTTGATGGAGAAAAAATTGGCCTCTGACTCATTGGCCACGGCTCTGGCCAATAAGGTTTTTCCACATCCAGGCGGACCGTGCAGTAAAACTCCCTTCGGAGGGTCTATTCCTAATCTTTGGAAGATTTCTGGATGTCGTAGTGGGAGTTCCACCATCTCTCGGATGCGCTGAATTTCTTCGTGGAGTCCACCTATGTCTTCGTATGTTGTTCTGGGCACGCCTTTTGCTTCTGGAATCGGCTCATTTAGGATTTGAACGCTGGTTTCGTAAGTGATGCGGACTATTCCATGTGGACGTGTTTTGGTAACTGTGAAAGGTATGGCGTGGCCCAGCATCATTACAAGAGTGGTGTCGCCCTCTACAAATGTGCGTTCCATGAGCCTGTTTTTGACGAAGTTTGTAAAGTCTTCATCAACGTTTAGTCGCATGTCAATAGGAGCTAAGACTACACTCATGGCGTCTTTTACTTTTCCAGGTCTAACGATTACGTATTCGTTTATTGCTACGCCTGCGTTTTTGCGGGTGAATCCATCGATTCTGATTATGCCTCTGTCTTGGTCTTCTGAGTAGGCTGGCCAAGCGATGGCTGCTGTAGTGCGTTTTCCAACGATTTCGATGACGTCGCCTGCGGATAAGCCTAGTTTCTGCATGGTTTTCTGGTCTATTCGGGCTATTCCTCTTCCCACATCGCGTTGTCGGGCGTCTCCCACTCTCAATTGTGTTTCGCTCACATTGTCACTTTCCAGCTATGAACATCCGTATATCGGAAAAGTTCTATCTTTTATTTGAACACTTCGGTTTTTCTTGGCACTCAACGACGCGAAATTCTAAGTTGCCTTTCAATGTTTTCAATTCTTTTCTTCAAATCATTGATGTTTTCCCATAATATTTTAAATTGAGAACCTATAAGATGAGCGTTAATCACCTCCAGTGTGTGTGGATTTTTGATTTTTTCGAGAAATTCCTCGAAGGAGATTTTCTTTTGACGAAGTAACTCAAATGCTTCTCGGTCCTCTGGTGCAATTAATTCTTCTATTGGTTTTGCAGGCATTTTGAAAAACCTCTTGGACAACGAAAAATAACAAGGCGACGTATAAATGTTGCCAATGCCTTAAACCTTGCGGATGATGAAGGCCTCGTTTTCAAATCGATGGTTACTGAGCACCCTTACCTTTAAGGGTTACCATCGTTGCATCATAAAGGTTTCTACGTTGCTTATTCCTTCAATGCTTTTGAGATTGTTCTCAATTTTTTCGAGTTCACCAGATTTTTCTTCTGGCATGAGTATGTGGACTATGAGAGCATTCAATCCGAACGCTATTGGTTCCTCAGCGAATTTGTAAACCGATGAGCTTTCTGGCATGGATCTCTCAATTTTTTGTTTTAATTGATTGAGATCTACCGTAATGTCTGTGGGAAAGATTTTCATTGAAACAAGAACCTTAGCCATTTTTGGGTGTTTTCTCCTCTGTTTTTCTGTAAGGTAGGGTAAGTTCCGAATTCTAGTAGGAATTTTCGCTTATAATACTTTTCAAACTGCGTGCAACGCTAAAAGTTTGATTCGCGTATGTGGCGAGGGTGAACTGTTGTGCTCTGATAATGGGATGACACACGTATGTCCGTATCTTATTGAACGACTATGAAGAATTGATTTGCCAAGTGAAAGTAGTATAAAACAAGCTAATTTAATAAGGAGTTTTTGTTTTTTGCTGACTTGGAGGTTTACAGCGCGCACTCGGACTATGAGGAGTGGGATCAAATCTACAAGAGGTATCCTCTAGAAGCCTTACCTTGGGAACTCGGTAGACCTAGGGAGGTTTTGGTTGAGCTGGTTGAGAAGGGGCTGATAAAAAGAGGAAAAGCCTTAGACATATGCTGTGGAGCTGGAACTAACACGGTTTATCTGGCTAAGAAAGGCTTCCAAGTGACTGGGATTGACATTTCTTCTAGGGCTGTAGAATACGCGAAGAAGAAGGCTGAAGAGGCGAATGTTAAGATCAGGTTTATGGTTCAAAACTTTTTGGAGCTTCCGTTCGAAGACGAAGAGTTCGACTTTGTTTTTGACATGGGTTGCTTTCATCACGTAAGGGTTGAGGACAGAAGCACCTTCATTAGAGGTGTGTATCGAGTTTTAAAGAAAGGCGGCCCCTATCTTCTGACTTGTTTTAGTTATATGAACGGGCCAGGATGGAACCATTTCACCAAGGAACAGATAATCCAACTTTTCTCAAATTATTTCAAAGTCAAAAAGATTAAACACATAGCCTCTGTTGAAGGAGATGACTACATACGATACTTTTATTCGGTTTTGATGGAAAAGAAATGACAATGCTCTCCGCTTAAGATTCGTCAGCTATTTCAATTTTATTTCGTCATTTTATGCTCATCGACGATGATGCGGCTCAATTATACTTCTGATTTCTGTTGTGCTTTTTTCTATGGCAATTACATCCCTTACGGCTTTAACGGTCTCCACTGGGACATCGATTTGGATTTTTCCAATGAAGGGTTTTTTGTATCCTAAGGTTTGAATAGAAGCGTCTGTTAAGTTTATGCAAAGATGGGTAACTTTCCAAGTTGGCACATCTATTTCAACTCCGGCAACTTCGCCTAAAATCTGCGCTTTAGAGTCAATCACTGCTTTACCATTTAATCGTTCCGGGCGCATTTAATGCACTTCCCTTTGAAAATGTTCTTTCATAATATGTAAAATTTACGCCCAGTTAAAGACTAAGCTAGGCGAGAATCGAAGGTTTGGTAGTTTGGTAAACGAAGGCAACTTAAATTTCTAGCTAGACTTCTACAATTTATGAATGCTGCAATCTATTGCTTCAATGCTTCTTCGAGTCTTTTGTTCACTTCATTCCAATTGACGATGTTCCAGAAAGCATCGACAAATTTGGCTCTGTCATTTTTATAGTCAATGTAATATGCGTGTTCAAAGACATCAAGAACCATGAGAATTCTGAAAGTGGGGTAAACGTTAGTGTTGTGCTTTTCTATCTGCATTATCATTGGTCTGCCTGTTTGCCTACATCTTGTCAGCGCTACCCATCCGGAGCCTTCTACGCTTATGGCTGCTTGAGTGAATTCTTTCTTGAATCTTTCAAAGCTTCCAAACTCCTTTTCTATGGCATCGTTAAGAGCCCCGCTTGGCTTTCCGCCTACGCCTTTGCCAGTTGGCGCCAAATTCCCCCAGAATATTGAGTGTAGTAAATGCCCTCCTATGTTCCACGACAGTTCTTTTAAACTGGCTTTAACATCCACGTCGGTGCCTTCTTTTCGGGCTTTGTCAAGCCTCTCAAGAATCGCATTTGCACCGTTAACGTATGCCTGATGATGTTTTTGATGATGTATAGTTAATTGTTGTTCAGACATGTAGGGTTCTAAATCCTTGTACCCGTAATACAGTTTTGGCAAAACATAAAACTTAGTTGCTTCCATATTTTTTATCGCCTCCCTTTACTTCGTTAACTTCTCACGTTCCTTTTCACCTTCATATAATTCTTTTTCTTATTTATTTAGAGACCATGCAGTCACATTAAAGAGCAGATGACGCCCCAGAATAGAGAGCGATTAGAATGATTTGTGCCCGTATTTTCCTGTTAGAGGCACAAATGCAACGCCGCCCAGATTTTCCTCTGTAAGCCTTGAAGCCATTTTTCTCACGCGCAGTAGTGTCTGATAGAGGTAGGTTCCACCTACTGGAATGACTAGAACTCCCCCAATTTTCAATTGTTCAGTTAAAGGCTTCGGGATGTCGGGTGCTGCAGCCGTGACCAATATGCGGTCGTAGGGTGCTTCTGGTTGGTAGCCTTCTGAGCCATCGGCGGCGATTACTGTGACACGGTCACCGTATCCATTTTTTTCAACGTTGTTTCGAGCGAAATCGGCTAGTTCGCGGATGATTTCCACTGTGTAGACGTGCCCCCATTGGTTTTTGGATGTGTCTGTTGGAGCTACGATTTCGGCTATGGTGGATGCGTGCCAGCCTGAGCCTGCTCCTATTTCGAGGACTTTGTGGCCGCCTTCCAATTCGAGGGCTTCGTTCATGATTGAGACCATGTTTCGCCCGACTAGACTCATGCGCGCTAGCGTCTAGTGTCTAGTCGTGTGGCGCTGATGCCGTTTGGCCCCAGCCTATTGGAAGCGGCGTATCGACGGCATGGTATGATTTTAGTCTTTGGGGTAGGAAGGGTTCTCGTGGTACTATTCGCATGGCTCTGATTACCCGAGGTGAGCGTAGTATGTCTTGGGTGGTTAGGTTTTGGATTAGTTGTTCCCATTCTGCTTTTTCCATGGTTGGTTTGTTCCTTTTTGTGTGAGTGAACCTTATTGGAGATGGGTGTTTAAGTCTTTGCTTAGACTAGTCTATTCTACTGTTAGTTTGGTTTTGGGAAAAAATTTTGTGTAAGTGAGGGTTAGATGAAGATTTGTTTTTGGGTTTTGTTTTTGGTTGTATATTCAACCCTAATCGGCGAAATCTACGTCAAAGAGTAACTATTTTACTGTTACTGATTTGGCCAGGTTTCTAGGTGTGTCTGGGTTGTGTCCTTGTTCTAACGCCATATAATAGGCGAAGAGTTGCAGTGGAATAACGTAAACAATAGGCGACAATATTTCTGGTACACCCTTAGGCACTTCAATACAGTCATCTGCCAAACGCTTGAGCTCCTCATCGCCTTCCTCACATACAATAATGATTGAGGCACCTCGAGCCTTCATCTCCATAATATTGCTCACAACCATTTTGTGCGTCTCATCCCTTGGACAGATGAAAACCAACGGGAAACCAGTCTCAATCAAGCTGATCGGTCCATGCTTGCTCTCGCCGGCAGGATAAGCAATAGCTGGAACATAGGCTATCTCGAGCAGTTTAAGCCTGCCCTCTAAGGCAGTAGCCGAACTTATCCCCCGACCCAAATAGAAGAAACATGGCTTGTCACAATACTTTTTGGCCAACTGCTTAATCTTCCCGGGTTGCGTCCTCAAAATGTCTTCAGCTATGTCTGGAATCTGCTGCAACTTCTTTTCTAGGAACTCAATTTCCACGTGGGAGACCTTCCCCCTCCTTTTAGCCAGTCTCAGCGCTAATTGAGCAAGCACCGATAACTGAGACGTAAAAGTCTTGGTAGCAGCCACGCCGATCTCTGGACCCGATTGCTGACAAACATAAACCCGAGACAAACGAGTAAGAGTAGAACCAATCACGTTCGTCAATCCAAGAATAGTGGAGGCACGCAAGCGCGCATGATCAAGCGCGGCTAGGGTGTCAGCTGTCTCACCCGACTGACTCACAAACAATATCGTGCTGTCAATGTTAACCGACTTCCCATGCTGCTCAACAAACTCAGAAGCAATAATAGGATGAGTCGCCAAAAACGCCAATTTCGAAAACATGTAAGACGCGGCCAAACAAGCATGATAAGAAGTGCCAGCAGCCACTAGGAAGACTTCACCAGCTCGATCAAGGAACTCTGTCATCAACTCCAAAAATTGATCCTGCAGCCTCAACGTGTTCCTCAACGTCGACGACTGCTCATAAATCTCCTTCAACATAAAGTGCGGGTAACCCATCTTCTCAGCCATTTCGGGACTCCAATCGATCATTTCTGGCTCTCTAGACACAAGGCTCCAATCGCTTAACTTTCGAATCTCGTATCCCTTCTCGCTCAGGATCACCAATTCACCGTTTTCGATAACAACCGCCCTATTTGTCAAAGGCAAAAACGCTGGAATGTCAGAAGAGCAGTAAACAGCATCGTCGCTGACTCCGATTACAAGCGGGCTTTCCCTTCTGGCACAAACAATCTTGTCTGGCTCCTTCGTTGAAACCACAGCGATGGCGTAGGAACCATCCAGCCGATTCACAGCCTCCCGAACAGCTTCGGCCAGTGGTAAACCCTCCTTCATTTTATCCTCAATCAAGTGCGCAATCACCTCAGTGTCAGTCTTAGAACTGAAAACATGTCCACGAACTTCCAATTCTATCTTCAAATCCGCAAAGTTCTCGATAATGCCATTGTGTACAACCGCCATCTCTTCGCCGCAGTCGGTGTGTGGATGCGCATTAACACGATAAGGCGCCCCATGCGTCGCCCATCTCGTGTGACCCATACCAATCTGACCAGGCAAGTCATCTAGGTTAAGCAGGGCGTGAACATCATCGATTTTGCCCGCATCCTTCTTCACGTAAAGTTTTCCATCATCCATTATTGCCTCGCCAACAGAATCGTAGCCTCTATACTCCAACCTTTTCAGAGCAGCGTGAACAACAGGTGCAGCTTGACCGTTCTTCAGAAAGGCGCCGAATATTCCACACATTGTTTGTACCTCACATTATTGATGCCCTCATCGGCTTGACTCAAACCCTTGCGTCAAATCTGTCGCTGAAGCCAGAGTTTGCTCTATTTTGTGGAAAGCGCATTGTATAAACATTTTTCAAAGAATCCTTGTAAGATTAAAACGGAGTTATGCACGGTTGAAATTACTTTACCAATGCCGTTTGAGAAACCATTAAAAATTGTTTTAAAATGGTCATCGTGAAATCAATCCTTTTCCTTTGCAAACATTTCCTCGGCTTTTACTCGACTTGAACTGAGAATCAAGAGCCATCCTTGCTCGCGAAATACTTTCTTTACATAGGAGGCAGAAGAAAATAAAAGAAAAGAATAAAACCCTCAATCAACAAGCGCAAAATTTTGGAAAAAACGAAACGAAACGAATTTCGCAGATGGGTCTAAAAAATAATCGCGATAAGACTTTAATATTAGAATTCATTGTTTGTTGAGAGTTGAGCAACAATGGGCTTGAGATCATTTTTGAGCTCGGCTGCGAAACTGCTAAAACTAGCCAAAAAACCCGGCAGAGACGAGCTGTGGCTCTCAATCAAAATCTGTTTGCTGGGCATTGCCCTCATCGGAGTGTTAGGCTTCGTCATCAAGTTTATATCTGGTCTGCTCCAAGCTTGGGGCGGCTAAAAACAAAGAAGGAAAAACTTTCATGAAAGAAGAAGAAAAGAAGATTCCCACCTCAGTTTTTGCTGTTCGAACAACAGCTGGACAAGAAAAAAACGTAGCCAAAATGATCGCATCAAGGGTTGAGGCAAACAAGCTGCCCATCAAAGCGGTTCTAGTGCCAGAAATGCTCAAGGGCTACGTTTTCGTTGAGGCTGAGGGCCCACATTTCGTTGAACAAGCCATAGCTGGCATAAAACACGTGAGGTCAAGGGTTCCTGGACTCGTAGGTTTCTCAGAGGTTGAACGCTACATCGTCGTTAAACCAGTCATAGAAGAGCTTAACATCAACGACCTCGTCGAGGTTGTAGGCGGTCCCTTCAAAGGCATGCGTGCAAAAATAACCCGCATAGACAAATCGAAAGAAGAAGTAACTCTCGAATTGTTGGAGGCAACGTTCACCTTGCCCATTACTGTTCACGCCGATTATGTGAGACTAATTGAAAAAGCGAAAAAAGAAGGAGAAACAGAATGAGCGAACGAAAGAAGGTTGTTGAAGCACTAGTTCCAGGCGGACAAGCAACCGCTGGCCCGCCATTGGGACCCGCCCTCGGACCCCTAGGCGTCAACGTTCTAGCCATTGTAAACAAAATCAACGAGGTCACAAAGGATTATGCTGGCATGAAAGTACCCGTTAAAGTGATTGTGGACCCGGAAACCAAAGAATTCCAGGTAACCGTGGGCACTCCAACAGCATCTGCGCTAATAGTCAGCGAGTTAAAGATCGAGAAGGGTTCAGGCTCACCCAAGGCGCAGAAGGTTGGAAATCTCTCCATGGAGCAAATTGTGCGCATAGCCAAAATCAAACGGGCAGAGTTGCTGTCACCCTCATTAAAGGCTGCGGTGAAAGAAATTCTCGGCAGCTGCGTCAGCATGGGCGTAACAGTAGAGGGTAAAGACCCAAAAGACGTTCAACGAGAGACCGACCAAGGAAAATACGATGCGCTGCTCCAAAGAGAAGAATAACAAGATTTTTATAACTTGTGTATCCTTCTAAACAAAATCTGATTCGTACTCACAATCTTCAATTTTTCGTCCCTAATTTTTTTCTTGGAGCTTCTTTTGATTAATTTTAAATGCAAATTGAAAGCAACATACAAGTTCGGAGTGTCTTTTGTATGCCTACCTTTATGGTGATTTCTAGGCATGCTCCTGAATACTGTCCTGAATTCAATGAAAACGTAAGGAAAGCAGTCTTAGGGGCTGTGGGCAAAATGGATGGACTATTGAAGAAACATGAAGTCAAGATGGTTGGAGCTTGGTTCGGGTCTGTGCCTGCAGACCACATATATTACATGGTGTTTGAAGCTCCCAGTGTGGAAGCCTACCAAAAATTATCCATGGAACCAGAGTTTCTAGCAGCGGGTGCACATGACACACAGGAAATCAAAATAGTAACGAGCTTAGAACATTGGATAGAAGCTTGGAAGAAACAATAAAAATGCTACAACAAGCCAAATAACCTTCTGCCTAAACAAAACCCTCAAACTCCCTCTTTTCTCTACGTTCCGCTTGCATACATGTTTCAGTTCATCTTCTTTGAATAGATACACAACTTTTTTATAATCGACTTCCATACGGTTGTTGGCATGAGGCTTCATTCATGTCACTGGACACAAGAACAATCCTCGAATCCGTTAAAGAAGCCAAAAATAAAATGGAGAAAAGGAAATTCATCCAATCCGTAGAATTGATAATCAATCTACGTGACATCGACATGAAGAAGCCCGAAAGCAAGATTCAAGAACTAATTGAATTGCCATTCCCCATAGGAAAACAGACAAAAGTCTGCGTCATAGCGTCAGGTGAACTTGCCTTAAAAGCGAGAGGAGCAGGCGCCGACCTAGTCATGGAACGAGCCGAACTAGAAGCGTTAGCAGGCGACAAAAAGAGACAAAAAACCCTAGCAAACGATTACGACCACTTCATCGCCGAGGCACCACTCATGCCCACAGTTGGCAAAGTCTTGGGTGCGGTTCTGGGTCCAAAGGGAAAAATGCCCACACCGGTGCCGCCAACAGTCAACATAGCCGACATAATCGAGAAACAACGCAAAACTGTGCAAATTCGGATGCGTGGTCAACCCATCTTGCAGTGCCGAATTGGAACCGAGGACATGCCGGAGGAACAAATAGCCGAAAACATTGAAGCCGTGATGAGACGACTCGAAGGCAAACTGAAACGTGGACTCAAAAACATAAAGTCCATCGTTGTCAAAACCGCCATGGGACCACCTATAAAAATCAGGATTTAGGCGAAAACAACATGTCTAGACAAATAGTGATACAGAAAGCCAAAGAAGCTGAAGAAATAAAACAACTAATACAACAGTATAAAGTGGTTGGAATAGCTAGCCTGCAAAAAGTCAGATCGGTACAGCTTCAAGAGTTAAAGAAAAAACTGAAAGAAAGCCTCCACCTGCGTGTGATAAAGAACACAATCATGAAACGAGCAATTGCCGAATGCAAAGACAAACCTAGCGTCGAAAAACTGGAGACCTTTCTAAGCGGTTCTAACATATTCTTGTTCACCAATATCAACCCATTCAGGTTGGCTTTGCTCCTAGAAAAGGGCAGAGTGAAGACCACGGCAAGAGCTGGAGACACTGCAACCATGGATGTCATTGTCCCAGCTGGAAACACAGGGCTACCTCCAGGTCCCATCATCAGTCAGTTAGGTTCAGTTGGTTTGCCCACACGCATTGAATCGGGCAGTGTCTGGGTGAACAAGGACACACTCGTAGCCAAAAAAGGCGACGTTATAGACGCGCGATTGGCTAGCGTCTTGTCGAAACTGAATATTAAGCCAGTTGAGGCTGGACTCGTAATGAAGGTAGCCTATGATGACGGCTTCATCATGACCGAGGAGCAGCTCCGCCTAGACTTGTACGGTTTCAAGAAAAGCATAATAGAAGCACAAGCCAACGCATTCAACCTAGCACTGAATTGTGCCTATCCGCTTCCAGAAAACATACAGTTGCTCATCCAAACGGCGCATCGCAGAGCCTACAGTCTGGCTTTGAACGCCACCATACCAACGAGCGAAACCATAGGCGACATGCTCAGAAAAGCGAACATCGAGGCGCTGAGCCTAAGCGCTAAACTGCCCAAAATAGAGGAAAAGACTGAATCCCAATCCAAGTCTCAGCCTCCAACTCTGTCGTCGGCAGAGCCATCTGTTCAGAAAGGTTGAAAAGCAAGAATTGTAGAAAAATGGAAGAGGTGAAAAACAATTGAGCATGGAATACGTGCACGCTGCCATACTCCTACACAAAGCTGGCAAACCAGTGAACGAAGAAAACCTAATACAGGTCTTGAACGCCGCGGGCATAAACGCCGACCCAATAAGAGTCAAGGCTCTTGTAGCCTCTCTAGCTGAAGTCAACATAGAAGAAGCACTCAAGTCGGCAACAACGTTTGCACCAGTAACCGCAGCGCCAGCAACCGCTCCAACACCAGCCGCAGAGGCTAAACCAGCGGCAGAAGACAAGAAAAAGAAAGAGGAAGAGGAGAAAAAGAAAGAAGAAGCAGCCATCGAAGGATTAGGAGCACTCTTCGGCTAAAGATAAAAACCTTAACGATTTGCTTTTTCTATCTTTAACTAATAAGTCTTGAAACTAGATTCCAATCGAATTTGGTTTGCACTTCACCCCAAAGTTATGCGCTTGACTCTTTAACTTATTCCATAAGTTTAATTCTTTAGATTTCATTCAGAATCTTCCGCAGTTCTTTCAGAGAAGTAATGGTTCGAGTTGGCGTTTCCTCCAGCGATGTGATTTTATCCGGGTAGCGTTCGTTCCATTTGTAGAGTATGGTTTTCATGCCTACTCTATTTCCGCCCAGTATGTCAGCTGATATGCGGTTGCCCACCATCACAGTCTCTTCAGGCTTAACGTTGACAGCTTTCAAAGCTGCCAGGAATATTTTTTCATCGGGTTTGTTGAAGCCAACATCCACAGACGTAACTATAGCGTCGAAATACTTTTCTACGTCGATTCTTCGAAGAGCCATGCGCACGTGTTCCTCTCGAGACGTAACAGTGTTGGTAATTATACCCAACTTATAGCCTCGATTCTTCAACTCGGTTAAGACTTCGTCTAAACAAGGAACTTTCTCTAAGATAACTTCACTTAGGTGTTTGGCGCCCACGCTTTCCTCAACAACCAAAGTGTCGCCGAGGTCGAAGAAAACAGCCCTAATCAATGCAAGTCTTCTCCGAACCGCCAATATCAAAGAAACCCACACTTATAGTTTCACAGCCAACTATCAAAAGGTTAATGGTTAAATCGTTCCTCAAACTTTAACTTGTGAGGTCACCTAGTTTCCTTGGCGCATACATGGAGGATTGCTCAGCTCTTGAAGCATCATTTTCCGGAGAGCGAGTATCATGTTCCCTTCTTCGATGAAGTGGGCTATGTTAGAAAATTGTGCCCTGTTTGTGGCGAGCATTATTGGACACAGAATCCAGATCAACCGACATGTGGAGAATCAACCATTGAAGGTTGCGCACCTATTACGTTTATTAATAATTCGCCTACTCGGAGAAGTTACAGCCTCAATGAGATGCGGGAAGCCTTCTTATCCTTCTTTGAGAGGCATGGACATGAACGAATAAAGCCGTATCCTGTCGTGTCCAGATGGCGCGACGACCTCTACTTCACAAGCGCCAGCATCGTGGACTTTCAGCCTTACGTCACAAACGGCGTTGTCCCGCCGCCAGCTAATCCACTGGTCATTAGTCAACCTTGCATACGGTTTGTGGACGTGGACAACGTGGGTCCAACGTTTGGGCGTCACATAACCATATTCGAAATGGGTGGGCACCACGCCTTCAATTATCTAGATAAAGAAATTTATTGGAAGGATGGAACTGTACGCTATCACCATGAATTTGTAACGCAAGACTTGGGAGTGAAATCTGAGGAAGTCGTTTACAAAGAAGATTTTTGGTCTGGCGGAGGAAACGCTGGACCAGACCTAGAAACCGTAGTACGCGGACTGGAACTCGCCACATTGGTATTCATGAAGTTTAGAGTGGTAAATGATGACCTCATAGAATTGCCCATACGCACTGTGGACACAGGCTACGGAATGGAAAGATACACGTGGCTGTCGCAGGGAACGTATAGCTGCTTCCACGCCGTGTACGGACAAATCCTAGATGAAATCATGAAAATGGCTGGCATAACCATCATCGACAAAGAATTATTGGCTAAAGTGGCTCAACAATCCGGCCTAATGGTTCTGGAAAAAACAGCCGACCGAAGCGAAGCAAGAGAAAGAGTTGCCAAAAATATTGACATAAGCATAGCAGAACTCAATCGTGCTGTGGTTCCAATTGAAAACGCCTTCGCCGTGGCAGACCACACCAAATGTTTAGCTTTTATGCTCGCCGAAGGAGTTGTTCCGTCAAATGTGCGCGAAGGTTACTTGACTCGACTCATGCTTCGACGAACCTACCGATTGCTTAGGGCTCTAGCCATTGAAGAGAAGCTCTTCGACATAGTTGACAAACAGATAACCTACTGGTCACAGGACTTCCCCCACCTAAAAGAGATGAGAGACGACATTATCACGATGCTATCCGTGGAACAAGAAAAATATGTTCAGACGCTTAAGCGAGGTAGCCAACTCGCCAAGAGAGCGGTACAAGAGTTGAAAACGAAAGGAATAACGCAGATGCCACAGGAGAGCCTAATTCAACTCTATGATTCGCATGGACTGCCGCCAGAAGTGGTTGCTGAAAACGTTGAAAAAGAGGGAATACGTATCAAAGTGCCCGAAAACTTCTACGCCATGGTTGCAGCCAGACATATTCAGACGCCGCCAACCATGGAAGAAAAACCATTAAAAGGACTTGAAGCTCAACTTTCTGGCTTACCTCAAACTCGCACGCTTTATTATGAAGATCCGTACATGCAAGAGTTCGAGGCACAAGTTCTGAGAGTCACCGAGAACAAGTATGTTGCGTTAGACCAGACAACGTTCTATCCCGAAGGCGGCGGTCAACCAGCGGACCACGGCATTTTAAGGTTTAATGGGGCACAAACTAAGATTGTGGATGTTCAAAAAATCGGCAATGTCATCATCCACCTTGTTGAAGGCTTGACTCCAAAGGAAGGAGACAAAGTACAGGGGCAAATTGATTGGAGCCGCCGAATCAGCCTGATGCGGCACCATACAGCCACTCACATCATTATGGGTGCGGCGCGACGAATCCTAGGTCAACACGTTTGGCAGGCTGGGGCTCAAAAAGAAGTGGAAACATCTAGGGTTGATATATCCCACTTTCAACGCCTAACAACCGAAGAAACACAAAAAATTGAAGAATTAGCCAATGAGGCAGTTATGCGCACATTGCCAGTTGAAACCTTGGTGAAGCCGCGCACAGAAGCCGAGAGACTCTACGGCTTTCGCTTGTATCAGGGAGGCGCCGTTCCCGGAAAAGAAATCCGAGTAGTGAAAACAGGCGACTGGGAGGTGCAAGCTTGCGGCGGAACCCACGTGGAAAACACTGGAGAGATCGGACTGATAAAAATTCTCCACACAGAAAGGATTCAAGACGGTGTTGAACGCATAGTCTTCAGCGCTGGAATCCAAGCGTTAAGAGCAATTCAGAAAAGCGAGCAACTTTTGTCTAAGGTTTCAGAGAAGCTCAATGCGCCCTTAGAAAAACTGGAAGCCACAACCGAGCGCTTGGTAACCGAATGGAAAGAAACTCGACGGGAAAACGAACGCCTCGTAAAACAAATCGCTGAACTCTCCGCCAAAGAGTTTCTCGCTGTTGCCAGAGAAATTCAAGGGCTGAAGGTTGTGATACAAACCCTAAAAGAAGAAAACACCGACCTCCTCATCCAAACAACTAGCGAAATTATCAGGAGAGAACCAAAAGCCGTTGCCATATTGTGTGGAACCAACAAAACCGCTAGATTAGTTGTGATGACTGGAAAAGAAGCCTTGAAAAAAGGAATAAACTCACGCCAGATCGCCGACGAAGCAGCATCCGTACTGAGTGGAGGAGGAAGCGGCAGACCAGACTTTGCACAAGGAGGAGGAACCAAAACCGAAAAAGTGCACGAAGCAATGCTGCAAGCCGAGAAAACCATCAAAAAACAATTACAAGCAAAAAAATGAAACCTTAAAACACAAAGAATTAAAGCAAGTTCCACACTTTTGCCCAATTTGGTGCTGAAAATGAGGGACTGCTACCTCAATGAACATTGACAAAACCTTTAATAGTTCAGCGCCCAATCCAGAAACCTTTATGGAATTTTTAAAACGAATCGAGCAAAAATGGCAGTGCAGATGGAAAGAAGCAAAGATTTTTGAAGCAAATCCAGACCCGACTAAGCCGAAGTATTTCCTAACCGTCGCCTACCCGTATCCCAACTCACCTCAACACATTGGGCATGGAAGAACCTACACGTTGGCGGATGTGCACGCTCGATATATGCGGATGCGTGGTTACGATGTGCTCCTGCCAATGGCGTTTCATTACACTGGCACGCCTGTTCTTGCCATGTCAAAGCGTTTAGCCGACAACGACAAAGACCTAATCGACGACTTCGTCAACGTTTACAAAGTGCCTAAAGAAAGGCTGAAGGAATTTGTTGAACCCTTTAACATGGCTCGCTACTTCCACGAAGAAATCAAGACTGGAATGAAAGAAATAGGCTACTCCATCGATTGGAGACGCGAGTTCACCACTATAGACCCGCATTATAACCGTTTTATAGAGTGGCAGTTCCAAAAACTGCGCCAAGCAGGATACATAACGCGGGGCAGCCACCCTGTAGGTTGGTGTCCCAAAGATGGAAACCCCGTGGGTCAACACGACACTAAGGGAGATGTGGAACCCGAAATAGGCGAGTTCACTCTAATAAAATTTGAACACGACGATTGGGTTTTGCCTGCTGCTACTCTGCGTCCCGAAACAGTCTTCGGTGTGACAAACGTTTGGTTGAATCCCAAAGTTAAGTATGTGAAAGCCATCGTGGACGGTGAACAATGGATAGTCAGCGAAGAAAGCGCAGAAAAGTTGCAGTATCTGAACAGAAAGGTCACGATTTTGGAAACTTTTGAGGGAAAAACATTCATAGGAAAATACGTTGAAAACCCAGTTACGAGGAACAAGATTCCCGTATTTCCAGCGGATTTCGTCGACCCAAAGAATGCCACAGGTGTTGTCATGTCTGTTCCAGGGCACGCACCGTACGATTATGTTGCTCTAGAAAACCTGAGAAAGAATCCATCGCAACTTAAAGAGTATGGTGTGAAGTCTGAAGTTATAGATGCTGTCAAACCAGTCTCCATTATTGAGGTTCCCGGCTACTCTGAGATTCCAGCGGGCAATGTGATTAAGAAAATGGGCATTGTGGATCAAAAGGACCCCAAACTTGAAGATGCAACGAAGGAAGTTTACAGACACGAATTTCACAGCGGCAAAATGAAGCAGAACACAGGCAAATACTCTGGTTTAGCAGTGGCTGAAGCAAAAGACAAGGTTAAACAAGACCTATCCGTTGAAGGAAAGGCGGGAACCATGTATGAACTGCTTAACAGACCAGTTATTTGCCGTTGCGGAACAGAATGCGTTGTAAAAATCTTTGAAGACCAGTGGTTCATCCATTATGGAAAGCCTGAGTGGAAGACACTGGCGCATAAAAACCTAGACATGATGGAAATTCTGCCAGAGGAACTGCGCGCAGAGTTCAACTATGTTATAGATTGGTTGCATGAGAAAGCTTGCGCCAGAAAATCTGGCATGGGAACCAGACTTCCATGGGACCCTGAGTGGATTATAGAATCGCTCTCCGACTCCACCATTTACATGGCGTACTATGCTGTAGCCAGACTTATTAAGGAACACAAGATCCAGCCGACTCAACTGACAGAAGCCGTCTTCGACTACGTATTCTTAGGAATTGGTAAAGTCGCCGAAGTTGCAGACAAAGCCAATTTAGATGTTAAAGTCTTGGAACAAATGCGCAACGAGTTTCTGTACTTTTATCCTCTGAATAGCCGCCACTCAGGACGCGACTTGGTTCCTAACCATTTAACGTTCATGATATTCAATCACACTGCTATATTTCCAGAAGAACTGTGGCCACGCCAAATAGTGACCAATGGCAGCGTCATGATGTACGGCGCAAAGATGAGCAAATCGTTTGGAAACATAATTCCCCTGCGAGAAGCCCTAAACATGTTTGGGGCAGACCCACTGCGGTTGAGCGTTCTGGCAACAGCTGAACTTTTGCAAGATGCAGACTTCAGCCCAACGTTAGCTAAGTCTATGCGTGAGCGGCTGGAGCGACTCTACAAATTTGTTGCTGAAGTCACGAAGACTCGACGCGGAAGAAGGATTCCATCGGAGAAATCATTAACAGTCATAGACAGATGGATGCTGAGTCGACTTCAAGAACACATTGAAATGGCAACCGAAGCCATGAACAAACTGGCTGTACGCAAAGCCATACACAGCACCCTGTACGAGTTGGACCAAGACCTCCAGTGGTATCAGAGACGCATAACAGACGAGAAAGAAGGAGCGAAGAGAAAAAGCGCCATAACCTACGTGTTCAACGAAGTTTTAGACGCCCAAACACGAACGCTAGCTCCAGTTACACCTCACATATGTGAAGAATTATGGGAGATGCAAGGTGGAAAAGGCTTTGTATCTCTGGCCGCTTGGCCCACACCAGACGAAACAAAAGTGAACATCAAAGCGGAGGAAAACGAATCCCTAATCATGAGCACGCTTGAAGACACATTAAACATTATTAAGGCAACAGGCATGACGCCGAAGAAAATATGTTACTATGTAACTGCCCCATGGAAATGGAAAACGTACCTGACAGTTTTAGAAAGGTCTGTTTCTGCAAAGGTTGTGCAACGCGATTTAATGAAAGATCTGATGAAAGACACCGATTTGAAGACAAAGGCTGAGCATGTGGCCAAATTCGTCGGTCAAATCATTGACGAAGTCAACAGAATATCAGAGGACAGAAAGCAGAGGCTGACGCAGGTTGGAGTTATTAACGAGACTCAAGCCCTGAAAGAGACGGAAAACTTCTTCAAGCGAGAACTCAAAGCCGAAATCTATGTTTGCACTGAAGACGACACCGAACGATATGACCCGAAGAACAGGGCTCAACTAGCTAAGCCATATCGTCCAGCGATTTACATAGAGTGAAAGAATTAATATCAGAGCGGATTCAGAGACTATGGCAGTTTAGTGACCGAGGGCCCGTGGCGCAGCATGGATAGCGCGTCGGCCTTCTAATAGGGCGAAGCACAGAGGTAAGCCGGAGATCCGGGGTTCAAGTCCCCGCGGGCCCGCCATTCCTTCAATACAAAGTCGTTTTCCACCTTGATATTTCAAAAATTTGAACTTCATTTTCTTCAACATCCACTTTGTTATGGCTAAAATGTATAAAACACGTAATATGCGATTATAAATGGAAAAATAGTGATTGAAGACGGCGCTCACAGCAGGATGAGAAACAGAAGTGTTCTAAAGATGCTAGCACTTTCCGCGTAAAGAAAAATACGGAAGAAAAGTGCGAGATGTAAGGAGCGGTGGGTCGAGAGGGTTTCGGCGCTGAAGACTATAAAATGTTTTTCTCTCTATTTGTACCGTATTCTCCAAAGGAGGGTTTCTGCGCGAATCTTGGTCTTCAGCGCCGTCTTTAATATGACGTTGCTGACTGAGTAGTATGTCAAGAGGAGCGAGGTAGGCATGTTCCGCTTTACTAGCTTTGTCTTCCAAATTTTTTGTATGGCGTTGAGTTTGCGTTCTCGTTGGGCTATTGCGGTCCAGATGTCGAGTTGAACATACATTTTCTTTTCGGCTCACATCACCGTTTTTGGACAGAGGTTATTATATCTTAAGATTTAATAATACCTTGTTTCTTTGCGGCGAACGTTCCGCTCAGTTTAATATGACGCAGAGCGAAATATGTCCAAAAAAGAACAACCCCAACTCTTTTTAACGTCAACGCTTCCTCTTTTCATCGAACGGTGAACGCAACAGTGACCGAGCTAAAACCGCCTTGGGAAATCAAACGCCAACTCATGGTGAAGGCTGAGGAAGAAACAGACCCCAGATACGGGTGCAAACCAACCGAACGTCCCATCCACGATTATATCAAATTCGGAGTCATCAACCTGGACAAGCCAGCTGGACCCAGCAGCCACGAGGTTACGGCTTGGGTGAAACGCCTCCTCAACCTAAGCCACGCGGGCCATGGCGGAACCCTTGACCCAAAAGTGACAGGGGTCTTACCCATAACCTTAGAACAAGCAACCAAAGTGGTTCAAGCCCTGCAGGTTTCGGGAAAAGAATACGTGTGCGTCATGAGGCTCCACGGTTCAGTGCCTGAACGAAAAATCAAAACTGTTATGGACGAATTTGTCGGCGCCATATATCAGCGCCCGCCTTTAAGGGCGTCTGTAAAGCGCAGGCTGCGAACTCGAAAAATTTACTATCTAAACCCGCTTGAAATACAGGATAAAAAGGTTCTGTTTCAAGTGGGCTGTGAAGCGGGAACCTACATAAGAAAACTATGCTTCGACATGGGCGAAGCATTGGGAGTTGGCGCCCACATGCAAGAACTTAGACGAATCCGAGCTGGAACCTTCACCGAAAAACAAGGCATGGCCACACTTCACGATATTGCGTATCTTTACTCGGTTTGGCAGGAGACAAAAGATGAGAGCGTCGTGCGCAAGTTTGTTCAACCCATGGAAAAAGTGCTCGATTTGCTGCCGAAAATAACAATTCGCGATTCAGCCGTAGATGCCATCTGCCACGGCGCCAACCTGGCTGCGCCTGGTGTGTTGACACTGAAATCAGACATAAAGCCTAATGATATGGTTGCGGTTTTAACGCAAAAAGGCGAGGGCGTAGCCTTAGCCAAAGCGCTCACATCCGCCGAAGATATGATCAAGATGGATCACGGACTCGTAGCCAAAACATCACGCGTATTAATGCCGAGAGGCGTCTACCCAAAAACATGGCGTGGCAGCAAGCAAAATTCAAAAACTAAAAAACACGCCTACCACTTCATAAGCTAGAAACGCAAGCACGCGCCGGGTTCTCCTAGAGCACAAAACAGCACCAGTGTGCGGGAAATCTGGTAGGGAGCAGATAGGCGCCACAAAAGCCTAGGCTCAAGCCTGGAGTAACCTAATCTCCAACCTACCACAGAAAGCCTGTGGCCCGAAAGGGCCGCGTGGGTTCAAATCCCACACCCGGCGCCAACAACATTCTTTAGAATAAACATCCGATGTCAGATGCTATTTTCGCTTTCAGAATATCTTGGCGTTTTCCATCTCGCAAACGAATTCAAAGCCAGACTCAATCAATCCACAGGCCCTTAACCCTCGTAGCTTGCCAACACGATCATTTCAATTGCCACCGTCTAAATTTCTTCGGCTCCGACATTTGAAACAAAGCTCAAACACAATAAAATTGTCCACGATTTGAACAGAAAAGAGCAGGAAAGAGGGAGCAGATCATGAGGTATTACGTAAGCCTAATGGCAAGCAGAAAAAAGGTAGAGAGGTAGGGTTTAGAAAGATTAGGGTAGACAGATGTCTGCGGCACGTGAAAAAAAAATTCCCTTCTAAAAAAGAAGGGATTTGCGGGGATATCACCATACCTCTTGAGCGCAGCAAATCTGCCAAGTTGTACCACAACCTAAAATCGGCGTTCCTAATAACCTCCCCAACATTCGTTTCTGATATTGCCCCATAGTTCATCCTGAATAATGCATGTTCTGCATATTTAATTGCCTTGATGCGCCACATAATTCAGTTTCCAAGGCTACGAAAAGGGGCAACACGGATCGCTTATTCAAATTCTGATACAAAACATGACTGTTTCTTAGAATTCGTATTGAGAGTTCATAATGTTTTAATGGATTCCAGACAACAACATGCATGTGGAAGGGTACAAAGATGACCATTCCAATTTATCGTCCATACGTCTTCTTACGCTGCAAAAAGTGCAGCAAAAAAACAGATCATGTATTGGTGAGCATTTTAAGTTCTCGAAAGGGCGAAGTTGAAGAAACATATGAATGTCAAGAGTGTGGTGAAACCAAGAAAATATATGAGTTAGCCTCAGTGTTGCAATTTCACAACCAGATAGAAGCCTAAAATGGTCAATCATAAAGTGAGCAGAGACCCATGATCGCGTTTATCGTTATCGCCATTCTCATTCTGGTGGCAACTGTTAGCGCAGCCTACAGCCTCACTCTACTTGACCGAATAGTGCATGGGAACCTCTACTCTTACGGATTACGGTTCGACTTAGACTGGGCTAATCCATACTGGACTATTCTAAGAATCACCTTAGCCCTGTTGGTAGTTGTAGCCGTATTCACATTGGTCAACATGGTTTTCATCTACAGAAACTACGCTCACCAAAAACAACTTGAATTGAAGGCAGACAAAAAGGCGAAAGTCATACTTGCTCATAAAAAAGAGGTTATTCAACCTCAGCCCCAGCTTGCGCCAATACAGACACCTAAGCTTACACTGGAGCCTACCACCCAGCCTATGCTTCAGCCTACTCCTCACCCTTCACCTCAGCCTACCTCTCAACTTTCGCACCCGCCTACACATACACCTATGCCCCCACCTCTCCAACTTCAACCTCAACCCCAGCCCCAACCCCAACCTATACCTCGACCCACGCTTCGACCCGAAGCCCCACCAGTTTCAACAACGCATACACCTCCTACACCAACATCGGAAACTAAAGTTAATGAACTAATGGCTGAAATCCGCAAAGTTTCAACAGTGCAAACGTCTCCTGTACCGCCGCAAGCCACTGTTCCAAGCGCCCCTGGACTCATCCATTGCTCACACTGCAGAAAAACCTTCAGCCAGCCACTCCGAATGCTTGACTTCCACGGTGATCGTCCGAGAATGATTAACATATGCCCCTTCTGCAACGAAGTAGTTCAGTCAACCCTTGGTCAAGATGAAACGGAACAAAACAGAAGAGAAGAACACAAGAAGAAAAGAGACAATAATAAAACGCCTGAAACCGTTGTCACACCGACATTGGACGAATAAAAATCTTATCTTACATGAAACTTTCACACAATAACCAAATCATTGACGCCTTACTTTGGTAACTCACCTCACTGAGAAAGGAGAGAGCATAATATTCTTCAAAAAATTTAAGTATGCAAACTTTCTTTTACGCCTCAATCAGCCACATAGCCCTGGTAGTATAGTCCGGTTAGTATAAGCGGCTGTCGCCCGCTTGACCCGGGTTCAAATCCCGGCCAGGGCGCCACAATCGCCTAAGCTGCTTTAATACAATTGATTCTTAAATTTAGATTGCGAATAATGCTTTGGGTTCCATAACCTTCTAAACCTATCCTGAATTCTACTTATGAACAATTTTTAGAAACCTAGGCGCTTGCCAACAATTTGATAACACTCTTGACAGAAAACAGCCTTTTTTCTGTCGGTGTCGACTATTGAATTGGAGAAAAACATGACACACGAGCGATTTTTGCAATGCCTCAAACCCATTGCGTGGCCAACCTCGTGAACAGCCTCTTTTACAGCACGTTCAAAAAATAGTTCTGTATCCGACGGAAGACCATAAAATTCCTGTTTCAGTCGGAACAACGATATTAGGGCGACTCTCCCAGGGCTGTAGGCTTCTCCGAACACGAAGTTCAGACTGGGCACGTATAAGTCAACGTCTATTACGCCCAAAACACAATCAGCGCTCAATTCTCTGGTATAATTGCTCATCTCAGCCAATATACGCGTAGAGTGATATTGGTGTCTCATAGGATTGTGAGCATCTCCGGGAACCCGCATAGCGCCTTCACGAATGGTGCAATCTGTTCTGGGAAAAGCCTCACGCAGACCGTTCTGAATCACTCGCAAAATCTCCGTATTCACGGATCCGATGGAAAGGATGGCTATTCGCACTTGCATGTTATTCAAAACTTATATCTCCACAGACAATGAGGCTAACAGCGCTTCAAGAAATTTTTCTAAATTGTAAACGTGTCTCCAGGCCTTGGCGCCTCGGCTTCAAGCCCTGTCTCCTCGCGAATCCACTTGGCTAAGCGTTCACAGTTGCCCTCAGCGCCATGGATCACGTAAACTTTCGGGTTACCCTCCACATTTTTCACGGTTTCTTGAAGTTGGCTGGCGCCTGAATGTGATGAAAAGTCAAAGTGTTCAACCCGCGCTTTAATCTTGCGCATCTTGCCGTCTATGACGCATGTACCCTTTTCCAACAATTCTCGACCAGGAGTGCCCGGAATCTGATAGCTAACAAGAAAAACGGCGTTTCGACGTTTTTTGCCCAACTTCTGCACGTAAAAGGCGGCTGGTCCGCCTTTCAGCATGCCAGCTGGCGAGATCACGACACCAGGCTTATTTGTTGCCAAGCGTCGGTCACGCCAACTTTCAACCGTGTTAGCTGAATGAACAGCGTCTATGAACAAGCGAGGATCACGCAGAAAACTCGTAAAATTCATCATTATACGATTAGTCTCACGGGTCATTCCGTCTACGGTTATTGGATACTCAAAGTGATACGCGGCTAGCACACAGGCAATTTCTTGGGAGCGCCCCACACTAAAAGCTGGAATCAGCACAGTGCCACCGTTTTCGACTACGTCAATGACTTTTTCAACAAATTCTTTTTCCAATGCCAAGCGGTTTGGGTGATCTTCATCAGCGTACGTGCTCTCGATGATCATTGCATCTATAGGTCCGTAATTTTGGTCTGCACCAGTGAGAAGACGTGTGTCCACAGCGTTGTAATCGCTTGTGTAGAGTAGCCTCTTACCACCAGTCTCAACTAAGGCTTGGGCGCTTCCCGGCAAATGTCCAGCGTCTAAAAGTTGAAGTTGAATGTCACCGATTGTTCGTTTTTCACGGTAATCCATGGGAACGTAGCTTCGCATCATGGAACGCAACTCGATGTACTCGTATGGTAGATAATAGCCAGACAAATGGATGAAATCAGATATCAGCAACTGTGCCAACTCGAAGGTGAGTCGAGTGCCATAAACAGGTTTTTTCTCTTGAATGTGAAAGATTGGAATGGCGCCTGAATGATCCAAATGTCCATGCGTCATAACAACGGCGTCAACCTCTTTCGGCGCAATGTGCATAGGAAAACCGGGCTCATGGTTGACTAAGACGCCGTAGTCCAGCAAGATTTTGGTTTTTTCAGTCATTACCACTATGGCGTTTCTTCCAACCTCACGTGTGGCTCCCAAAAACTGAACCTTCACTGCTTGAATTCACCATCCACAACTTTGCACCATAATTAATTATTGCCCATCTCAAGATATTCTTTCTCTGATTAGAAGCTGTTCCTACATTTAAACATGCCCAATTGACGCTACTTTCACCCGTCCCCGTTTTATCGCATTCAAAACATTTTCTATGTCAGGTTCAGCCTCAACTTCGGTGTAAGCGGTCCACAACTCGTTATGATTGTGAGCATCGCTTCCGGCGACTCCTGGTAGATTTTTCATTTTGGCCAGCATCTCTGCCATCTTGTTTTCTTGAACCCCAGTGTGTGAGTTGAGTGTCTCAACTGCATCGGCTGATGTTTCTTTTGCGGCTTCGCCTATGCCGCCAACTCGATATGGATGAGGTATAACAATTATTCCCTGCCGCGCCTTAGCAAAATCGATCACAATTTCAAGAGGCGCTTCATAAGCTGGTTTTTCTTCCACCCCCAACAGTATTAAATGCCCGAGTCTTGTGGTTACCTCCACCCCAGGAATAATCACCAAGCCTTCATAAGCTTGGGCGAGTTTACGCATTTGGAAATAGCCCATGAGAGAGTCGTGGTCGGTAACCGCAACTCCTTTGATGAGTGAATGCGCATAGAGGGAATCCACCACGAACTTCGGACTGATTGTGGCGTCGCCTGAAAACTTTGTGTGTAGATGTAGGTCAACTCGAATCATGTTCCCTCACTCGCTGCCGCTTGTGCTACCATTGCAAGCTCATTCAACACATGTTCACTCCAAGGTTTTTCATCTTGCAACAAACAGATAGAAATTTTCTTTTCCTTGCTTATTTTCTTGCAAGCTGAGGCTATCTTTTTCTTCCACATTTCAGTGTCCTCTAACAATATCACTTTTTCATAATGCTTACTACGCCTACTATCAATGTAGTTTGCAACCTGTTCCGCTACGCAATTTATTGTTTCTTCGTCGAATGGTATCGCCATTTCATATTGAGACAGTGGATAAACCTCGTCAAGCTCCATAGGTATTACTCCAAACGGCGCCGCATAAGTGCAAATGTGGATTAAGCGCACCTTTTCGCCAAGTTTTAGATGAAGAATTTTCATGGTTTTCTTGAATTCTCTTGACTTGTGAAAGGGCTTGGTTCTTGTCTGAGGCAGCAAAACGAGAATCTTAGCTTCTTTCGGTGGAAGACACCTTTGTAAGAGTCGTTTTCTATGGCGAGCAACCTCGGGACGGATTAGGTCTATGGAGTCGTAGAAGAAGAGCCCACTCGGTTTTGACACTGGACTGTTTTCTTCCAGATAATCGCCGTATTTTTCCAGCCTCTTTAATGCTTGAAGCAGAGTCGGATGCCCATGTGCCCTTATTTGTAGGTGTTCCCAGAGTCTCCCTTCGACGACAGCTTGTTTTATTCGTCTTATTTCAGAGAAACAGACGTATAGATTGTGTTTAGCGAGAAGAGTTTGTCTCTCAGTCTTCGACATTTCCAACATTTGCTCTAAACTGCTTTTAGTGCAGATCGGACATGAGCATGGGAGATAGTTTAGTTCTCTAAGGCGGGTTGTGCCCATCTCTGTCATGTAGCGGTCTTCGCGTGCGTATATAGCGTAGGCTGCAGAGTCGAAGAGGTCGCATCCTAAGGCAATGGCTAAGGAAAACATGAAGGGGTGACCAGCGCCAAAAAGGTGTAAGGGTCGTTCGAGTGGCAAATGTTGTTTGGCGGTCAGGATCATGTCAACGAGTGTGTCAAACAAGTATTGTTCCATAACTAGTGTAGGGCTTCCCAACGCATGAATTTGGAATGGCAGTTTTCCCATTTTTTCAGCTGACTTAGCAACTAGGCTGAGGTAGCTTCCTCCTTGCACTGGCCCTACCCAAGCGATGTCGCCTCTGGCCTTTGTTTTTTCTAGTTCTCTCGCTCTCCTCAGCGTTTCATTGACCGTGTCATGAGCGTGTTGTTGCGATGCTTCCCAGCCTGTTGGCACATCGAGTATTGTGGCGATGTCAGTTTGAATCCGCTCTTGAAAATTTATGATTTCATTGCTGGTTACTTTAACGTCGCCATAGACTAGAATTTGGTAGCCGCCCGAATCCGTCATGATCACTCCGTCAAAGTCTAAGAGACGGTGAATACCTTTCTTTATAGCCTCGTTTTGAAAATTTTTTTTAATTATGTAGGCGTTTGTTATGAGCGCCTTGCAATCAAACTCTTGGCTTATTATTTTAGGCGATACGGGCTGAATGGCTGGATTTATGACAGGTAAAAGAGCTGGAGTCTCAATTACGCCACTCTTGGTTTCTAATTTGCCGATTCGTGCGAGCAGGTCTCGTTCTCGAATTTCAAACGACATAGGGCATCGTTCTTCTACTAAACAGTAACTTAATATCAACACCTAACATTTAATTATGCAGTTCGTTGAGAAGAGTTGAAACCATGGTTTGCACCGTTCAGATCTATGAAAAACCCGAATTAAATAAGCCTGTTTTGATTGAGGGTTTGCCAGGAATAGGATTTGTCGCCAACATAGCCGCGTTGCACATTATACAAGAGTTGAAGGCTAAACTTCTAGGTGAGATCCGTTCTTCTAGTTTCCAAGACTTTGCCATAACCGCCGGCGACGGCAAGGCACGCTTTCCAACCAGTGAACTTTACTATCACAAGGGAAGAGACAACACTGAGCGCGACCTCATCATATTGCATGGCAACACTCAAGCCTTAACCACGTTTGGACAATACGAACTCTGTGGACACATTCTAAACATAGCCCGAGACCTAGGATGCCAATACATTATAACACTGGGCGGCTTAAGACGAGAAGAGAAAGTGTCAACACCGCCAAAACTGTACTGTGCCGCGTCTGACACGGAAACTTTGAAAGAAGCCTTAAACTTAGGCGCAGAAATTATTGAAGGCCAAATATTCGGTATAGCCGGGCTCCTCATTGGCTTAAGCAAACTCTGGAACATGCGTGGCTTTTGTCTCCTCGCTGAAACTCCAGGCTTTTACCCAGACGCCAAAGCTGCAAGAGGGGTCTTAAACGCAATCTGCAAAATGTTGAATTTAAAAGTGGACGTGAGCCGTCTGGAAGTTGCGGCTGAGACTACACGGGAAATTCTGGAATCTTTCGGTTTGATTACTCAGCAACCTCAAGAAAAGACCAGAGAAGAGCCACATTGGCACATTTAGGCTCTGGTCTCGCTAGTAAATTGCTCATAAACCTTTTGCACGCGTTCTGCAGCGGGCCCAGAACCTTCGATGACACCTTTCTCAGTAACCTTGACTTTGTCCATGACCCAAATGAAACCCTTGTCCTCATAGAGTTTAACCATTGTTGGAAAAACTTTTTCGAGCCGATCCGCCAGCGCTTTTAGATCGAAGGGTTTTTCTATTGCCAAGATTTGAGCGACAACATTGCTGTTCAAGAACACACGATGCACCAATCTGCCCTTTTCGTCTTTAGCATCACCTAAGCATAGGCTGAGATTGTCTGGATTTATCCCCAACAAACTTCCAGTGTAGGATTTACCGTCCATGGTGACGACCATAACAGTTTTGTCAACCAATGTGCCCACTTCAGTAAAAAACCGTCTCTGAGCCACCGACAAGGTACATCTCCTTCGTATTAATTCATAATGGTTGTTAAAAGACTTTATCATTTAATTCTAACTTTTAACAACTATTCTGGAATTGCCGTCCTTTAGCCATGTCTTCATAAGTTTTTCGTTTCGCCAAACTCCCGCCGATGCGAGTAGGCAATTTGCTCTACCCCGTCTATCAACAGAAACATGCACATAATACACCCCTTGCAACCGTTCGACTCTGTTCTTTAACGATTCTTGCCCACTAAACCTTCCGAACGATTACAATTCTCTCATTTCCTCTAACAATTAACACCCCTACCCCTGCAAGAAAAGACGTGGCGTAAGAACCTCTTTTTTTAACGAAAAGTGTTAGGCGATTGCCATTTTCCAGATGGCGTCTCTCATTTCTTTGCCATATTTCGCTCCATAATAGATTCCTGCTATTCCGCCTGCAAATGGAATCGCCACTCGCTTAACCAGTTTGTACAGCAACGGATTAGAAATTCTGTATCCTAGGAAGGAATCGCGCCAGATTCTAACGTTATATTCCCAACATCGGGTCAAAAATTCCCAGCGCTTTTTCGAAAGAGAATCAAGTTCTGCTCCACGCTTATTCATCAGTATACAGTTTTCTAACGGAACGAAAAACAAAGGAACATAGAAGGCGTAATAATCTTTCAAATCGTCTATCAATTCAAGAGTTTCGATAACATCTTCTTCCCTTTCGTCTGGTAGCCCAATTATTAGTGTAGCAAGTGGATACCAATTGTTATCGTTCATTATACCGAACGCCTGGCTAACAACCTCCTTCCATTCTTCAGGCTTGAAAGGAAGCATTTTTCCAGCCATATACTTCCGCATAAGCCTAATACTCCCCGTTTCAACACCTGTTTCAGAAGTCACAATGGGTTTTTTACCATGACTGTACCAATGGTATTTTATCAGAATTTCAGTGATTTCTTGGATCATCCCAGGATCACAAACAACTGGAGCCAAGGACGTATGCGTTGGCTGTATGACTTTAACTCCAGGATATGACGCTACGCACTTGATCAGTTTCAGAACTGCTTCTCTATTGGGAACAAAACGCTTACTTTTTGCACCGTAAAGAAAGAGGTCCTCAGTAACCAGTGTAATCCTAGAACTGCCTTCTCTCACAGTTATTTCCACTTCTTTCATTACCTTTTCAAGTGGGACATCACGCTTTTTCTGCACAGTGGGAGTACAGAACTGGCAGTTTCGGCCACAACCCCTAGAAATTTCTACGCATCCGTGAATAGCCGCATGTCTGATCGTTGGCACGTTCTCGTTCCCTGGACTCTTTTCAACGCGAACCATACTAGGAAGCGAATCACCATTCACTGCCTTCCTAAAAATCTGCATCACTACTTGTTCTCCCTCGCCTATGACTACACAGTCTACTCCGTAACTCTCCGCCACTTTTTTACGTTCTAGCTGCCATGCACCAAAACCGCCAACAATTAATTTAGGCTTATATTTACGAATACTTCGATGCGTTACCAGCTCTCTAAATTCGATGGCGTTCATGGGCGCCCCTCCGCCTATCAGTGAGGAATAAGTTTTACTGACGTATCCCATCCCCATCGGATCCATAGAAGATATGCCTACTACCTTTGTGTTGGGCCCCACGAAAGCGTCGAGGTCATATGGATGAACTACGGCTACTTCTGATTCATCGAAACCATTCTCTAAAAGCAGAGCTTCTACTTTTCTCAAACCATAAGGAGCGTATTTAGTTCCTCCATCACCATTTCGTTCCACTGGTGGATAGATCTCTTTTCTTAAAAACCATAAAGGTATGGGACCATTGGCGAATCCTCCAACAAACGCGATAAACGGATTATTGTAAAAATCACTCATTTCAGTAGCAGAAGCTGTTAGCACCACTTTTACACCCGAGTTTTTCGCCGTAGTGTTCTCCTCCCGAAAGTTTTCCATAACTAGGGTTCTAACTTTAAAACTTTTAGCTTAGACTTGAAAGCGACAATCGTATACTTAGCATCTCCAGCCCTTTAACTATGTCACTGTACAGACAACATTTCTTGACGGTGGATGGACAGCACTTTAATAAATTCCAGATAATATGCGCGCCTAACAAGTTCAGGTGAAAGGCTAACACATACGCACCGCGAACTTATCATCATCAATTGCTATTCCCGAGTGTGCGCATATTCATAATGAATAAATAACTCGATTCTCAGACTACGCTAATCTATCGAGGGCAAAATTATGGAGTGGCTTGTGTTTGCTTTGATTGCTCCGGTTTTATGGGCTGGAACTGATATAATAGACAAATACATTTTGACTATGCACATTAAGAATCCTTTGTCATATCAGCTTCTTTTTTTATTAACAGAAATTCCAATTTTGCTCCTACTGCTAATGCTTACATCGGTTTCCTTTCTTTTTCCTTGGTCTGCGCTGGCGATGCTTGCTGGCTTTATTCTCTTTTCGTGTTTCCTGCTCTATTTCAAAGCTATGGCGGTGGAAGAAGCCTCAAGGGTTATTTCTCTAGTGTATGTTGGCCCGATTCTTGTTCTACCATTAGCTTTCATATTTCTCGGAGAAAGCTTGAGTTCATCCAAATATTTAGGAGCCATTTTACTTGTTCTAAGCGCCCTACTAGTTTCTTTTAGGAGAGTTAGGTGGAAAACGTCGGCGGTAATCTCTCCAGCTTTAGGATTCATGTTGACGTTTGCTCTGGTACATGCAGGATACGAAATTTTAGCAAAGTACATCCTTAACTCCATGGACTACTTGTGTTTCTTGTTCTGGTGGCTTATTGGTGCTTTAGTTGGAGGATTTCTACTCTTGTGTTTTCCAAAAATAAGAAAAGATTTCCTAAATGATTTCCGCACTATTAATAAGAATGTTTTCTTCTGGAGAAGCATCTGCACCTGCTTGTTTTTCATCGGTGTGATTTCTTATTATATTGCAGTGTCGGTTGAGTCTATCTCGTTGGTGGCTGCCGTACCGTCAACTGAACCTTTCCTTGTATTGTTGTTTACAGTTTTGCTTAGTTCCTTTATGCCTAGAATGTTAAAGGAAGAAGTGGATAAACGCACATTAACTCTAAAAATGTCGGCATTCGTTCTCATAATTCTTGGAGCATGGTTAATAGCAGGATGAGCAACAGATCCAATGCGCGTGAATAGTGAAAACTTTTTTACTCTCTCAATATAAATAACCATTATGCCACCGTTGGGCATTTTCAGGAGAAGGAAGAAGGAAGAAGAGAAAGCGGGAGAGGCTGAGAAAAAACCCGCAAAAACTCTATTAGAGGAACTCTGTGGAAGCGACAGCCAACTTCAACGAGTTCTCTCCAGGACTCTGCTGTTGAATCCATCGCTGACAATGAGAGAAGAAATGGGCGCGTACGCTACGAAAGCTGAAGAATATGAGAAACAAAAAGACTACGTGCGAGCCAGAATTGCGTATCAGGTGGCAGGGGAAATAGCCCTCTACGAGAACAAGCCGTCGCATGTACAAAAAATTTTCAAAAAAGCTGCCCAAGTTGACCCAGAATATGAAAACAGAGATGTTTTCGAGTTCTTTCTGGAAAAAGAAAACGCAGAGAAGGCTTTGGCAATAGCCCAAGAATATTATACTCGAACGAGGAAGTTTGTGGAAAGCGAAGAGAGCTCGAGTGAATAGCTTTCATGGCGCTGTTTTGGCATCATTTTATCGGCTTTTCTAGTCATCCCCTTTATGTGCTGACTTGACCAAATTCTAAAATACACTTCGCGTTTAACATAGAGATTCAGGGTGCACAGTTATGTCTTCAAAAGTTTCACTAAAAGAAGTTCTAGACAATAGAAAAACGATTTTGGCTCTTGACCGAAGCGGTCTATTTAAGGATGAGCTACAGTTTTCTGAAAACCTCAGAAAGGCAATTGAGCACGTTAAGGCTTTCAAACTGCCAGATAAAGTCAGTTTTCGCAATTGTACAATTCGTTATGGCGATGTGAAAAACGTTGTTTTCGCCGGCATGGGCGGCTCAGCCATTGTCGGCGACTTTGTCAAAGACTGGGTTGAGGATAAAGTAAAGGTTCCGTTGGAAACCGTTCGAGGCTATCATCTCCCAGCCTATGTAGGCGAGGACACGCTTGTTTTCTTAATCAGTTATTCCGGTAACACTGAAGAGACGCTCAGTTGCATGCTAGGCGCTGTCAAAAACTGCTGTAAGATTGTTTCGATTTCTTCAAACGGAGCCTTAAAAAGAGTAACAGAAGCCTTAGGTTTGCCCCTCATAGGACTGCCAAAGATGGCCGCGGCTAGAGCCTCTCTACCATACTTGTTTGCGCCGCTTCCATATTTGCTGGTTAAATTGAAAATCTTGTCCATGGAAATGGTTGACAAGGAAATGAGCGACGCCAAAGACATGGTCAGCAAATTAGCTAGGGAATTCGCCATTGATGTTTCCTTTGAGAAGAATCTCGCCAAACAATTAGCCTATCAAATATTTGGAACTGTGCCCATAATCTATTCGTTTGGTCCCTATCGCAGCGTAGGCTTGCGTTTCAAGACCCAAGTCAATGAAAACTGCAAGCTTCCAGCCAGATTTGACGCTTTCCCTGAACTCAACCATAACGAAATCATGGGGTGGGAAGCTTCTAAACAAGTAACTAAACACTACACGCTGATACTGTTACGAAGCCCAGAAGAAACTCCAGAGGTCAAGACACGGATTGATGTTTTAAAAAAGAAATTTTTTGAGAAAAAGGCAAGATCGGTAATTGAACTGGAGGCGAAAGGCGAAAACCTGCTAGCTCGAATGTTTAATCTGTTCTTCACAGCCGACATGATAAGCATGTACTTGTCAGTGCTTTACCGTCGCGACCCTGTGGCTTCCCAAACCTTTCAGCTGTTGAAATACGAGGTTACTGAACGCCTGCGAAGCCTCGAAAAACTGGAGCAAAAAATTCTAAAATTGGCAAGCGATTAACATTCATTGCTCAAGTTGCAAGACTCTATTGATTTCTTTTTGAATCTCATTTTCTATAATCTTCTTGTTTTGGTGGATCAAAGAACGGATCCTTACCGTTTATGAACGTGTCGAAAAAGTACATGCTTCCATAGTGTTTCGCAATTTCCTGTTCTTTTCCCTTTCTAAATATTTATCACTTCTCACCCTCAGCGATTCTCTAGTTTCTTTTTTCTCAACCATATCAAACCGCCCTTTTTAATTTCAAGGAAACTTTAATGTGCTTCTATGCATAAATCAAATGGTGATTTTTGAGCGCCGCATGTGAAGATGAATAAAAAACTTCCACCGAAGATTCTTCTAGAAAAGTGTTCTCCTCACAACTTTTGGTGAGGATATAATAGGATGCTTTAGGAAATGGGTTTCTGCTTGGAGCAGAATTCAACTAATTGGGACAGTGTTGGATGCTCCGCGGTTGGGTTGGAAACGTAGTAGGCTGCAACTGCGTTGGCTAGGGTTAGTCTGCAGGAGTCTGGAAGATTGAGGGCGTCACCTACGATGTTGCCCGCGTTCCAAGAATCCCCTGCACCAGTTGCCCTCAAGGCTGAGACGGAAAAAGCTGGTACAAGCACTTCGTTTTGTTTGAAGAAAGATCCGGCGAAGGCGGCTGTATGGAGGTCCACTCGAGCTGAGAGATTTTTTGCCAAGGTTCGGGCGCATTCTCTTGCTAATTCATTATGCCTGAGCTTGTTCTTGAGGCGCTTGATTTTCATGTTGAGTTGGCTGGCATACCAGAATGCTTCATTCTCGTTGACTCCGAAAACGTCAACTAAGTCGCTCAAGAGTACTTTTCGCACGAGTTTGGGTATACCTTGCTTATTTGGACTCGGATCTCCTGTGTCATAGTATGTTTTTGCTCTGCCTTTCTCCTTTACGTGGCTGAAAACCTTCTCAGCCAGTTCGGTGCCCCATTGTTGAGTTGAAGCCCAATTGAAAACGCAGACATAGTCGGCTTCTTCTAGTAATCGCCAATCATCTTCGGTTAGGTTTTCTGGGCCGAAGTTGGGTAGAGAACCTAGGTCGCCCATCATGATGTTCACTTTTTCGCCTTTGTAATTAATCTCAAGTGCAGTGGTTAACGCCACTTCACCATTGACCTTCACGTGGGAAAGATCAACACCTAGAGGTTTGAGGTAAAACTTGAGCAGGTGATATCCAAACCGATTTGTGGTAATTATTGGGTAAACCCTAGCGCCCAATGTAGCCAATGTGGCAGCAGTGTTGGCTGCGTTTCCGCCTCGCAGTTCGGTTTGTTCGACTCCGTGAATGTTGCCTCCTCTTCGAGCTGCAACTTCTGCAACTTTAGCTGAAAACCGTTCAATCTCTCCGGAATAAGTGACAAAACGGTCAATGAAGAAATCAGGCATGACCACAACACTGAACTTTCTGCGCTTTGCGCTTCTCAAACTGCGAAGGAGGTCACTCACGAGCCATGAAATCAATTTTTCAATCCTCCAGTCCACCCAATCTTGAAAATTAAAGGGTTGCGAAGCCTTTAATTCATTTGCTCTAGTGCGACTGTTTGCATACTCTTCGTGGATGAGGCTACAAAAGATAAATATGACATGCAGTCTGAGAAACCATGAACCGAAATGAAAGCTGCTGTTTATCACAGCCTAAAAGACATAAGAATTGAAGAAGTGCCTAAACCAGAGATAAGGCCAAATGAAATTCTTGTAGAAATGAAAGCTTGCGGAATATGTGGCAGTGATCTAATGGATTGGTATGTGCGCAGTCGAGTGCCACTTGTACTCGGGCATGAACCAGCAGGCGTCATAGTTGAGGCTGGGGAAAATGTTAAAGATTTCAAGGCTGGCGACAGAGTCTTTGTACACCACCATGTTGCTTGTTTGACATGTCATTACTGTATCAAAGGCGACTACACCATGTGCCCACAGTTTGGGCAAACACATATAGAACCAGGCGGGTTCGCCGAATACTTCAAGGTGCCAGCGCCTAATCTGCAAATTGACACGCTTAAACTGCCCAGCAACCTATCCTATGAGGAAGCTACTTTAATTGAACCTGTAGGTTGCTGCATAAGAGCTCAAAACAAAGTTGGCATCCATGCGGGCGACAGCGTAGCCATAATAGGCGCTGGACCCAGCGGAATAATTCACGCCATGCTCGCAAGAATGTCAGGGACCAACCAAATTTTAATCACCGACCTAGTAGATTACAGATTAAAAATGGCTGAACGGTTAGGCGCAGACTTGGCTATCAATCCCCAGCGTGAAAACCTTGTTGAAAGAGCAAGGGAAGCAACAGAGAATAGAGGCGCAGATGTAGTAATCGTAACTGCACCAAACATCAAAGCGGTTGAAGAAGGCGTTCAAATCGTTCGGAGGGGAGGAAAAATCCTGCTGTTTGCGCCCACTCAACCCAACCAATACGCGCGTTTAAGTCCTCATCGACTGTTCTTCTCCGAAATTACAGTTATCCCATCATATTCGGTTTCTCACATTGAAACTAGACTCGCTCTACAGCTCATTAGTTCCATGAGAATCAAGACGAAAGAGTTGATAACCCATCGCTTTCCTCTAAGCCGCACATTAGAAGCATTTCGAACGGCTGCCAAAAGCAAAGAATGTCTAAAAATTGTGGTTCTAAACGAAAAAAGCGATAGTTAATCGTAAAGTTAGATTCATAAAGAACTATCGTTAAAAAAACAACTAACATTGATACGCAAAAAATATATTCAAATCTCTCATAACTAAGCAAAAGGAGGAGAAGTTAATGACAGAAGCTAAAGAAGTAAAAAAGGCAACAGCTGGATTTGTAATATCGCTCATCGCTGGAATCATCGATGCTATTGTTGCATTGCTCATAATTGCTGCGGCTTCTTGGATAGGAGAGTTCGGAGAGTCTATCCCTGGCTATGGACTTGGTGGGTTTGGTTTGGCTGAAGCTGTTCTGACAACATGGGGAGCTATCGGTCTGATTTTGGCTATATTGGTCGTAGTCGGCGCTATCCTGATCTATATGCCTGGAAAAGAGGTCATCGGAGGCGTACTTGTGCTGGTTTTCTCGATTCTTAGCCTGTTCTTCACTGTTGGGGGTCTACTTATAGGCTTAATCTTGGGAATAATCGGCGGCGCTCTCGGCATCGCAAAAAAGTGAGACTTTCCTCTTTTCTTTTTCTGACTTTAAGAGATTAGGTCAGTTATAGACGCGAGTACATATCTTCTTGCTCGAAGCCTATTAATTTACACACGTACAATGGTTTTCACCCCTTCTTCCACACAGCCTCCCATAGAATTACAAAAAAAAATAATATCCATCCTGACATCACTATACCCTTAACACAGCCATAGATGTGATACAATTTGCCCGGTCAAAGAATGAAAGCTGCCCTCTTGCACGGGGTAAAGGACCTGCGGATCCAAAACATTGACATGCCTCAAGTTGGAGACGGCGAAATTCTGGTCAGAGTGAAAGCTGCCACAACTTGTGGAACAGACCTCAAAATCTTTCAGAGGGGCTATGTGGGTGGCGTCATTAAACTGCCCACTGTTTTCGGTCACGAATGGGCGGGAGATATAGTGGAAGTCGGCGAAGACGTATACCGGCTAAAAGAGGGCATGCGAGTTCGGGCGGGTAACAGTTCCCCTTGTCTGCGTTGCGGCATGTGTCGAAAGGAGCAGTACAACCTCTGCGAAGACATGATGTGGCTTTGGGGCGCCTACGCTGAATACATTAAGGTTCCAGCGCGCATAGTCATGTTAAACACGCAAGAGATTCCTTCCCATCTTTCTTATGAGGAAGCCGCCGTGACCGAGCCGCTTGCCTGTGTACTACACGGCATAGAAAGGGCCGGAGTGAAACTAGGCGACGTTGTAGCCATAATAGGCGCTGGACCAATTGGGCTGCTACATCTTTTGTCGGTCAGGAAGATGGGCGCCGACCAGATTATTATAAGTGACACGGTTGATGAACGCCTTGAACTGGCTCAAAAACTTGGAGCAGACGAAGTCATCAACGCAAAAAATGAACACACAGTCGAGAAAACGAAAAGTTTGACGGATGATTACGGCGCCGATGTCGTCATAGAAGCCATAGGTTTGCCGACAACCTGGGAACAAGCCTTGAGAATGGTGAGGAAAGGCGGAACAGTGCTCGAGTTCGGCGGATGCCCGCCTGGAACCGAGATAAAGGTGAGCACAGAACAACTGCACTATGGAGAAACAACCATACTGGGAGCTTTCCACGCAACGCCTGCCCACTTCAAAAAAGCGTTAAGCCTCATAGCTTCAGGAACAATTGACGTGAAGCCCTTAATAACTCGAAAAGTGAAACTCGACCAAATCTTAGACGCGTTTGAAGCCCTTACAACGTCAAAGACCGACCTTAAAATTGCTGTTTTGCCATAGCCAGAATACAGACTCTGTTTAGAGAGTCGATGAGGAAACAGAATCCAAAGAAAACGAGTATTACTCCGAATATAATCATCATGATTTCGTATCCTCTGCCTCTAACAAGGTTTGTTCCTTTTCTTGCGAGGTAAGCTGTGGCGGTAAGCCATGCATAGTCCATCCAAACGTGGGCTATGTACATAAAAATGATGCCAGCCCAAGACAGCCCAAGATCCCAAGCGTAAGAGATGAGACTCAGTCCAGCAGTGAGCCACCAAAAAATGAAATAGGGGTTCAAACCCGTAAAGAGAGCGCCAATCAAGAAAGGATTCTCCAACTTTGTCCATCTTCTTTTAGTTTGAGTGGGTTTCGTGCTTATAGACCTATGAATTTGGAGAATTCCAAATACGATGAGCGCTATGCCGCCCACTATGCCAATTATCAACTTTATTAAGGGCACATTAACCACTGAAGAGACGCCCAGCGCTAAGAGTATAATGAGACTGAACTCAATTATCGAATGAGCTACGGAGAAGACTAATCCACCCTTGGCGCCCGATTTGACGCCTCGAGCAACGTTTGCAAAGAACAAAGGGCCGGGAGCCAACGCTCCCGAAACTGTAAAAACGACAACTGTGACGATAAAGGTTAGTATGTCCACAAATATGTGAAATGAAAAACTGGATAATTAAGTTTTCAGGAGGACTTAGCCTATGGCTAAGATACCCTCAAAAACTTTGTCTTCGGTTACGTTCAGTTCACGTGAGAGCCAGAACTTGAGCAGTTTGACATCTCGAGGAAACTCACCAGTGTAGGTTAGGACGCGGCCTTCTTTCAAAGCGTCGGCTTGGAAGGTTTTTTCAGCTTCTTTGAGAAGGAACGAAATAGTTTCTGCGCCTGAAGCTAAAATTTTGAAGTCGTCCCATTGCTTGCATCTAACAATAACCGGCGGACCACGCACAGCGAGCGCGTGCAACTCCTTGGGCGAAGATAATTCTTTAATTAAGCTTGCGACTTCGGTTTGCAGGCCCGTGAGGCGTTGTTCAACCCTATCTATTTTTGTAGCCATCTCGCCTGAAGCGCCGAATTTGCCTGTGACCTTGCCCAGTTCATTAATTAAGCGGTCTAGGTCTTTTTCATGCTCTTTTAATACGTTGATTATGAAGTCCAATGCTTCTAGGGTGTCATTTTTACTGGGTTTTTTCGACATGCCCGCTCAATCCACACATAGCTTGTGTTCACGCAGTTCACGTATTATTTACTATGATCTGCTTAAATAATGTAATGCATTGTGAAACAGTATCATGATAGAAGCATGCGCATACATACTTACAATATAAATCATATGGGCTACAGTGTTCAACACATGGAAGTCATGTTTGTGCTCCAATAAATTTCTGCAGTGAATTAATATGCTCAAATATGCCAACCATGATGCAATCAGACTGAAACATATTTGGAGCCTATTTGGATCATATATTGAACCCGAGGGGTAGGCTGTGAGAGAACACATAGAGAAACCGCTCGAGCACGTACAACCCATTGGTGAACGCATGCCAAAAAATGATCAGCCGTTCCAAGAGAGCGGAAAAGACTAAAATTAAATACCTATCATGCAAATAGTTTAGCAAAACTCTCATTCGGTTGACCACGTATTTCGGTGAAATTGTTTGATTCCCATCCGAGACGAAAACCGTTCTCGAACCGAACCTTACATCACCAGAATCCTTTTAATAGTCAACATAATTGTTTTCTTCGTCGCTTTTCTTCCAGAATTCTCTAGCGGCAACTGGCTATCTGCTCTCCTTGGGCTATCTGAATCTACTTCGCTTGATAAAGCGATTTTAACGTATGGAATGTTCCCCTACGAGGTGCTGCAGGGCCAGCGACTCTATACGCTCTTCACCTCAATGTTCTTGCACGCCGATTTGTGGCACTTGGGCGGGAACATGCTGTATCTATACATTTTCGGCGACAACGTTGAAGACACGTTTGGACATGGACGCTATGCCTTTTTCTACCTGCTAGCCGGAATAGTCGCCAGCGCTGCTCACATAATGATCTTATTGTATTCAGTTGAAGAGTTAGGCTTAGTCGGCTCATGGGCGTTGTATGTCCCTGCTATAGGCGCATCGGGTGCCATTTCTGGAGTTTTAGGGGCTTACCTTGTCCTATACCCGCGTGCAAGGATATTGACGCTTGTGGTTATCGGTTGGTTTTTCATCTTGCCTATTCCCGCCGTGTTCTTTCTAGGTTTCTGGTTCATTTATCAACTTCTCTACGGCATGTTAGCTTTGGAAGTACCCGTTGGAGTTGCATATTGGGCACACATAGGTGGCTTTTTAGCCGGTTCATTCTTCGGTTTGATTTGGAGAGGACGGAGAAAGCGCGCTCTTGCTCTTTAGTGAGGCTCTCTGTTTTGTTTAGCTTGGGACGATGGATTGACCGATGTGTGCGCAACTCTTATGAGTTTACTAGGGTTTTGTGACAAGCTAAAACGATAACGTAAAGCTTAACTCTGTCTTTTTGTTTCCTCAATGAAACTGATGAGTGATGCTCCTTGGCTAGATTAGCTCAGTTGAAAGTTGCCATGACTGCTCCAATACTGCTCGTGGGCATTATTTTTGCAGTTTTCCTAGCCTTAATCATGTACATTGTTCAGCTTTCAATAATTTGGGCTTTCATCCTCGCTGGCTTATTCATATTTATCCAATATTTGATTGGACCAGCCGTAGTTAGAGCATCTACGAGGCTGCGTTACCTTAAACCTGGCGAAAATCCTTGGCTGGAATCAACTGTTAACGAGTTGGCTCAAAAAAGTGGCATATCCAAGCCTCGATTGGCTGTTGTGCCAGATTCTAGTCCCAACGCTTTCGTTTTTGGAAGAACCAGCCGAGACGCAACATTAGCTGTTCACGAAGGCTTGCTTAAGAGCTTAAACCAAGATGAGGTTAAAGGCGTGATTGGACATGAATTGGGGCACATCAGACACCGAGACTTCTTAGTAATGACCGCGCTCTCTTCATTGCCCCTCATAGCCTATTTAATATATCGAGGAGCATACGGAGCTGCATGGGTAACTGAGAGAACCTCGCGCAGAGAGGAGAAGACCGGTGGGTTGGCGGCGGCACTCTTTGTGATTGCCATTGTCTCCTACATTGTTTATATCATTTCTCTTCTGGGCGTTCTGAGGCTGAGTCGATTGCGTGAACATTATGCTGATGCGTATTCCGCCTATGTGACTGGTTCACCCAGAGAGTTAGAGAGTGCATTAACAAAAATAACTTATGGATTATCGCTTGCGCCTAGTCCAGAGACGCAGGGTGCCAGAACACTCTATATAGGCGATCCAGCCTTGGCAAAGCTAGAATGTCAAGGCATCATAAGCCGAAAAGAAGAATATGACTTGGATAAAGACGGTGTCCTAGACGAAAAAGAGTTGGAGCTCGCTATGGAAAAGGAGGCTAAATCCAGATGGTTAACTATAAACAGATGGTTCCAGACGCATCCAGCTACCTTTCAGCGCATTCTTTTGCTGCGAGAAATTGAAAACGAGATGGCGACAGGCAAATACACAAGTGAACGAATTTATGCTCGCATCTAAAATTGACAAATAAAATGAGAAGTGAAAAAGCGCTCTTGATCTTCTAACTTTCTTCGCGAGATAGGGTAATCACTTTCGTTTTAAATAGAATGGCTACGATGACAACCACAATGATTGGGATGACAATCATGAGTATGGTGGTTAAAGGCAAACCGGAGACACTGATAGGTTCAGGGCCAGGTATAGGATTAACAAGTATTGTCGTTTGGCCTTCTCCTTTGACGTATTCGCTTTTTGTTGCGTTTGCCGTGATGGTTAGGTTAAGCTGGGTTGTTGTTTGAGGGGCGGTGAAATTTAATTTAAAGTCGCCTTTCGAGTCGGTGTTTCCATGAGCTGAGAATGTCCCTCCTATGTATGACACGGTGACATTTGCTCCTTCAATAGGGATCGAGCCTTCTGTCACATGGACAACTACTTTTGTTGTCTCACTTGATTCAATCGTATTTGGATTGGCGGTTACTTGAACAACAAGTGTTCTGGGGTTTACGGTTATTGTCGTTTGGCCTTTTCCCTCAAAGTAGCTACTCTTTGTGGCTGTTGCCGTGACTGTAACATTGAGCTGGGTTATCACCTGCGGAGCCGTGAAAGTAAATGTGACGCTGCCGTTGGCATTGGCAGTTCCAATTTCTGGGTTGAAACTACCGCCGCCATCAGAAGATAACGTGACGATTGCATCTGAAATCGGATTTGAGTTGTGTGTTACATGAACTGTCACATTCGAGGTGGCTTCAGATTTGATTGCGACAGGATCAGCGGTCACTTCAATCACGAGGAGCGGCAGAACCACTAAATATTCATAGTCGGAGCCATCTGCATAGCCTGCCTTCGAAGCTGTTGCAGTTATTCTCACATAACTTCTTTCAGTTACACTTGGTGCCGTAAACGTTGCAGTGAAATAACCAGTTGTGTTTGTGGTACCTGATGAGGGCACGAAACTTCCTTTTCTATCTGACATTAGTCTAATGCTGGCTCCTTCTGTTGCATGAATTGTGATTGAAACTTGCCCTCCCGAATTTATGCTGGAGCGACTCAGGGTCAGGGAGGTATCATGTGGCATGAGTCCCGCTTTGACTGTTATCCCTGAAGTGGCTACATTATTGCTGGTGACGCCAAAATCATCCATTACTATAACATTTGCGCTATAATTTCCAATCGAAGAATACTTGTACACGAAAACTGATAGGGTTGTCCAACCGCTGTTTTTTCCGTCTCCAAAGTTGAAAAAGTATTGGTCAACACGTTTGTCGTCGCTTGAGGTTGTCGCAATGAACGTGACGGGTTCATTGGGTGGAACCAAATTTTTATCGGTCAACAATTCTGCTGTTGGGCGCTCATTAATGTAGCCGATTGGAGCGGTTAAGAATGGTATAAAGTCTAGGTTGATTCCATCGCCGCCGACTTGGTTGCCTTTTCCAGATGGATTCAACGATACGTGATAGGGCCCGCTGGAATCGCCCCAATAGTTGTACATGGCATTAACGGTGGCCTGAAGTAAAACGTTCATACCAAAATCGTTACCGTAAATATCGTTATAATGCGCTTCATGAGGTGTAGTGGCATTTCCGCTTTGATAGAATATTCCTACCTTGTTATATGCAATAGAATTATTAGTGATGTACGCCTTTGCCCTACCTGAAACATAAAATCCTTTCTCGTTTGACGACAGAGTGTTGTAAAGAATGGTGAGACTGGCATAAGCATCCATGTCAAGTTGTATTCCACTCTGATTGTTAAGGAGCACCTTGTTTTGCCTTATATCTACTACTCGAGTTAAGTTTCCTGTCAAGAATATGCCGTTTAGATTTGATTTTAAAGTGTTCTCTTTGATAGTAACTTGACTGTCGCCAGTGACATAAATGCCGTCTCCGCTGTCGCTTATTTCATTGTTCATGACCTCTACATAGCCGTTTTCGATTGCTATCGCGCTCATTGAGTTATGACGTATTTCGCTATTCATGATTTTTACATTGCTATTTTGTATCGTCGCTCCATTTGTTGCGTATTCTATCAAGCAGTAAGTTAACGTGGATGGTTGCGTTCCGTCAATAAACTGAATGGTGTTCCAGTCTCCAGCCGTTGGTTGTTCCTTGTTTGAAGTAAACGTTATCCATTTGTCTTGTGTGCCGTCAGCGGCTAGTTTTCCCTTTACGATCAGCGCAAAGTTTTCTGCAAATCTTACTTCAACTCCCGGCATTATGGTCAACGTCACGCCGGGATCAACAATTACGTCTTTAGACAAAACGAAAGGGCTGTCTGTTAACGTCCAAATGGTGTCTAGTGTAATGTGACCCTCCACATAGGTTGCACTTGCAGCAAAAAAGAATAACGGGCTAACAACCACAAGCAATCCGCTAATTATAAAAACTGAGAGGTAGAGCAATTTCAACCGTTTTCTCATTCAAACACACATCCGAAGTTTAAACTACAATTATCCTTTGCTGGAATGTTCTTAACCATTATGAATTTGAAATAAAGCTTCACGGTCAGTTAACGCAGAATCCAGTTTTGAGAGAATGTAGAACAGCAGAATTAAATTTGCATTCATAGCTGGTTTTCATAAATCATCTCGATTGGATAGTTATAATTTGAGGCATGTATGTATATCCACGGCTTGAACATCTTTCTGCAATGGAGGGTCAGTTGGCTCAGCCTAATGACTTTAAGAACCATTTGATAGCGCAATTTGATACACTCGAAGAAGACATTAGCGATTAGTCAATGGTTCTAAAGCTGGAGATCTAACTCACTAAGGGATAAGCGCAATTGGCAGCTTACTTGAAAGGCGAAGACCTGAGAAAAAGTTTATGACGCCGCTAAGCAACAACTACAAATTATAATGCCCTTGACTGATTTAATTCACCTTCGTGGGGGTCTTTATGTCTTCTGAAAAATTGGTGGCTTATTTTCAGAAGGAAGAGGTTGATGCTAGGATTTTAACATTCAGAAAAAATACGATGACTGTGGAGGATGCGGAGAAGCAATTAGGGGTCAGTCGAGAGAGAATCATTAAAAGCATGCTCTTCGTGGATGAGAGGGGTATTCCAATGCTTGGAATCGTGACTGGTGATAAAAGGGTAAGCGAGGAAAAACTTACTGAGGTATCTGGCGCTCGAAAGATCAAGATAGCTCGTCCTAGCGCAGTAAGGAGTTTGACTGGCTATGAAGTTGGAGCCCTACCTCCTGTTGGCCATAAGAGGGCGATTAGAACCTTCATTGATCCAAAAGTGATGACCTTTGAAAGGGTTTATGGTGGTGGCGGAGCAGTAAACGCCCTCTTAGAAATAGATCCACGAGACATAAAGAGGTTAGCAAACTCAGAAGTAGTGGATATAAGTGAGGGATAGACCTGAACTTGCTTCAAATAACCGATGGCAGAAACTTTAATACTTTAAAGACGGACAATCGCGTAAAGACTATTATTGCTGTATATGCGTGAAGAGGCTTGCGAACTCGGTTGGGAAAAGGAAACCTAATTACGCCTTTCTAACGCCCAAATAAACTTGGCCTAACTCTGGATGTTTCAGTAGCTCTTGCGAGTTACCCTCGTACGTTACTCTTCCGCTGACTAGGAGGATGGCCTCGTCCCCGTGTTCAAGAGCCCATCTGGCGTTCTGTTCTGCCAGCACGAGGGTCATTCCATAGTTGTCTCTTAGTTCCACTATTTTATTGAGGACTTCAATGGCCATTTTTGGGGCAAGACTGCCTGTTGGCTCGTCGAATAGCATGATTTGTGGTCTCCTCGTCATAGCCATAGCCATTGCCAACATCTGCCTTTCTCCGCCGCTAAGTGTGCCTGCCCTTCTACCCATGTACTCTTTCAACACTGGGAAGTCCTCTAAGACCTCTCTTGCGCGTTCCTTAGCCTCATCTCTACTTAAAGTATAGCTGGCCATGAGTAGGTTTTCCTTAACTTTAAGGTTTGCAAATACGCTATCGACTTGGGGTAGGTAAGCTATGCCCAGCCTTGTCACTGCATGGGGCGGTAGTCCTAGTATGTTTCTCCCGTTGAAGAGTATATTTCCAGAGTACACTTGTGTTATTCCCATAACAGTTTTAAGTAATGTGCTTTTTCCGCTTCCGTTGGGGCCCACGATAACTGTGATGTCCTTGTCTTTCATCTTTGTGTTGATGTCGAAGAGCACGTGAAGTCTGCCGTAACCAGCGTTGATGTCCTGGATTTCTAACATGTTAATCCACCTAGATAGCTATCTATCACGGCTGGATCGCATAACACTTTTTTCGGCTTTCCCTCCGAGATGATTTTTCCTGTTGCCATAGCGTAGACGTAATCAACGTATGGTAGGATTAGTTCAAGCCTGTGCTCTACTATCAGAAAGGTAACTTCAAGTTTTTTCTTCATTTCGGTGAGTTGTGAAAAGACTTCGTCCGCTAATTTTGGGTATATACCTGAAGCTGGTTCGTCCATTAGTATCATTTTGGCGCCGCTCATGATGGCTCTTCCGGCCTCAACTAGCTTCATTTGTCCTCCGCTTAGGTGGGTAGCTGGTCTGTTCCACATGTGATCGAGATTGAGAAGTTCTAGAAACTTGAAGGCTGTTTCCGTTGCTTTCTCCTCTTCACTAACCCACGCTTTTCTGTATAAAGCTTTGATGAAGCTCTCGCCTGGGTTGCTCCTGTAGGCTGTGAGCATGTTCTCTAGGACTGTGAGGTTTTGGAAGGGTTGTGGGATCTGGAAGGTTCTTACGAGGCCTTTGTCGTATACTTTGTGGGGCGGCCATTCTGTGATCTCCTTGTCTTCGAACCATACTCTGCCTCTGTCTGGCTTGTAGAATCCGGTGACGCAGTTTATGAGGGTGGTTTTGCCGCTACCGTTCGGGCCTATTAGCATTGTCATTAGGCTCTTTTTGACGTTGATGTTGATGTTGTCCAGAGCAACTAGGCCGCCGAAGGTTTTTCTGACACCTTTAACCGTGAGTACGTTTTCCATGGTCGTCACACAAAAAAAGGAGAGGGGCGATAGATAAATCTATGGATACCATTCTACAGAGTCTGTGGAAAGAATGTACATGCCTACGACTGTCCAGTCGTATGTTCCAGGGGATATTTCTGTGATCTGCCATATATCGTAGTCTCCAGCTTCTCTGTCTCCAGTCTCGTCAAGCGTTATCCAGCCTGAAGCACCGAACATTGTTTCGGTTACTGTGGGTAGAACTGCCTTCACAGCTGCAGCGTCGTACTCGTCTACGGTCATGAGACATAAAGCGTATGCCCAAACTATGTCGTAGACAGCATACGAATAGGATTCTGGTTCCCTTCCTAGCACTGCCTTGTTGTGAGCACGAACCTTTTCCCACTTCTCGGAGTGCGTTGGACCGAAGATAGGGGAGGGATATTTAACCGCCAAAGCAAAGTCGCGCACGGTCGCATCTGTAAGCAGCGCTCCGCTTGCAGCAGTTCCGTCGCTTCCATACCACTTAATCGTTTTGAGAACATCGTATGCGTCAGACGCAGTCATGAAGGCGTTGGCTTCTTCAAAGGATATGTGCAGTATGGCTAGGTTGGTCTCGTTAATTGCTGGATTTGCTAACGCAGTTGAAACTTTATCAGCCAAGTCAGCTGCCTCAGTCGTGAACGCCGTTGCTTCTGGGGCGTATGCTATACCTGTAAGGAAGGTTCCTCCCAGTGCTTCAAATTTCGTTTTCGCAGAATCCCTTAATCCAACTCCCCAAGGGTCGTTTCTCGCCACTGGAATGATGTATCTCTTTCCATCGTCGTACATTATCCTACCTATTGCAGGGCCTTGTCCTGCTTTGTCGGTGGGGCAGAACCTGAATATGGAGTCGTCTTCTATAGCGAGGTCTGGCGCAGTTGAGGACTGACTTATCGCCAACATGTTATTGGCGTCAAGATACGACTTGATGGCTCGAACCTCTCCACTGCTTAATGGACCTACAAGAAGGTCTATACCCCTTGCGTGAAGGCTTTCAACCTTCTCCAAGGCAATGCCAGGCTTCGTTTGGGTGTCTTCGACGACGAGTGAGAGGGTCCAATCTGCTCCTGCATCCTCAAGTAACGCGTTTACCTCGTCAATCGCGAATTCTGCCGCCTCCTTTTCGTTCTCACCAAAGGTCTTCAAGTCTCCAGTCATGGATAGTATGCCACCAAGTTTGACTTCGCCACTTAGTCCAACCTTTGGTGGGATTACAGCAGGAACTACGACATAGCCTATGACAAGACCGACAAGCAACGTGACAATGGCAATGACAACAACGATTGTTGTAGTTATTCCTTTGGTCGACATTTTTCCTCCTCATTACAGTTTATTTTTCAAAACCATAAAGGAACATTTATAACTATTAAATTTTGTTATACCGTCTCTCCTATTAGTTTCTAAGACCGCAGAAGAGACTTCTTATAGTCGAAATTCGTGGTGCCTAAATTATCTTTCGTTCCATTAACAGCAAACTTAATCTATTCCTTTTTCTTCTACTGAAGAACATGATTGAGATTGATTTCGTTTTGCTCAGTGGAGCAATTATCTTCAGCAGTCTTCTCACACTTTTAAGTATTGGGCTCACTCTAACCTATTTGACCACCAAGGTTCCTAACTTTGCTCATGCAACCTTTGCGACGATCGGAGCCTACCTTACATTGACGGCGGTTACGCTGTGGAGAGGAAATCCGTACCATTTTCTCTTTTTGGCCTTAATTATTGGTGGGACGATTGCACTATTTCAGTATCTCCTTGTCTTTAGACCACTTATACGAAGAGGAGCGACGGTCGTTGGGCTTATGATAACCACGCTTGCCATCGAATTTATACTGTTGGCAGTGTTGAACATTTACGCAGACATCCTGACGGAGCAGTTCGTGCGCGCTGGCGTCAAGGTGCCTTCAACCTACTTCCTACTCTCAGTTTACGACGTTGATATTGCAGGTCAGAAAGGTCTTTTGGTTGCTGCCCCAACGTTAGCTGCGGTTGCAGTCACATCATTGTATTTAGTCCTAACTAGAACTAAGTTTGGAGTTGCAATGAGAGCAGCCATTGAGGACCCATCTCTAGCCAGCGTGGTGGGCATAAATGTTAACTTAGTTTATGCGGTTTCATGGTTTATATCGGGTGGGCTTGCGAGTCTTTCAGGCGCGCTTCTTCCATTGTATATTTCGTGTTACCCAGAAGTGGGTTCGAAAGTGATAGTAAGCGTGTTCTCTGCAAGCATAATAGGGGGACTTGGCAGCATCTATGGGGCTGTGCTCGGAGGCTTTTTGATGGGATTTGCCGAAGTGCTTGTCACAAGAGAACTAGCCATTGAGTTAGGGGCATGGGTAATACCATATAGACCTTTAATCCCCCTCATCGTAATAGCAATCACCATCCTCTTAGCTTCCAAGGGACTATTAGGGGTTAATTGGAGAGGCGTAACGAAGGGGTTTTGGAATAAAGTTGTAGGCTTTATACGGTCTCCAGTGGAAACATTCAAGTCGGTAAAGGATGAGGATTCTTGGGGGTCTAATTCGATGAGGCATTATTCAAAATTATTGGTTATCTTTGCTATACTTCAGACACTGCTTTTCACGGCTATACCAAAATACTATAACACGATTCTATCCCTTATTAGAATACTCGTTCCCGTATATCCCCATGCTAATTGGTCTCCTCTCTTGGGATTTATCTCCATCTTCATAGGTGGAATTATTGCGATATTTGGCGGCAGCCTTCTGATACATATGTGGGCTTATTTCCTTGGAGGAAGGAAAAGGTTGGGTGAAACCGTAAAATCCGTGGCGTATGGAAGTACTCCATTTCTGCTATTAGGTTGGGTTCCCTTTCTGGGAACAGCGTTGGCAATTTGGTCCTTGATAGTTTCAATCATAGGAATTAGAGAACTACATGAAATTTCCATGAGGAAGGCCGCTGTCGCTTCTGTATTGGGTGCCATTGTGGCCTATTGTGGTTTATTTGGGATTTTTGCTCTGCTTTTTGCTTGACCTTGAAGATTAATCCGCTTCCTTACGCTTTTCCATTTTTGTGTGCTACGTCGTATGGAGATTTCCGCCATAAGAAATTTGGCTACACTAACTGCTACTGGCAGAATGTTCGCTTTTGAGGAAGAAGCCGTCCTTTTTGAAACAACAATTTCTTCAAGCTTCTTTTTGCTGAGTGTTGGGGTGGGCTTCTCCGGTAAAATGCCCTGAGGTCTATACATCTGGATTATTATTAACAGTATTCCAAGGGCCAAGAGTTCAAGCCAGTACGGCTCAAATGGAATAAAAGGAGCAAAATTTGCTTTGAAATAATCTATAAATCTCCTGATGAACGTGAAGGAGAAAGCCCCTAATATAACGCCCTTGTTGTTGGCTGCGCCTCCTATGACTACCATTACCCAAGGCCAGAAGGCCCACGACGTTCTGGTGTAACTCGTACTGATTACGCCACCCGTTTTAAATGCGTCCAGTGCGCCGGCGATGGATCCAATCATTGAGGCTATTATAATAGTTTTCATTCTTATGCGAGTAACGTCTTTGCCAAGTGACTCTGCTACGGCCTCATTATCTCTAATGGCCCTTAGCATCCTACCCAATGGAGTTCTTACTGAGCGTTCAAGGTAAAAAAGCACTAGGAGGCATACAAGAACTATGAACAATAACACGATCATGTATCTTTCCCCTCCAGCCCACCTAAACGGATCTGGCACGAAGGCACCCAAGTTTCCTCTAGCAATTGGAGTGTAGTTGTAGCCTATGACTAAAATGGCTTCTCCCATCGCGAGCAACATTATGGCCAAGTAGTCCTCACGAAGCCTTATGGCTGGATAGGAAGCTACGAGACCTAAAGCTGCACCAACTAATGCTGCAATAACTAAGGTAATGAAAAATATTGCTAGAGCGACCATCGGATTTTTCGCAAGCACATTGTTAATGTCATTAACAATATACGTATGATAACTCGTGCTGGCATAGTCTGCGAGACCATTGTATTCGGCGGTGCCTATGTTGAAGAGCCAAGCTACTATCCTACCGGGAAAGAAAGAAACGGTGAAGGCGCCTCCAGCCACGGCCAGCACTTTACCAAAGTTAGGAACCCCACCGTAGCCGTACTCAAGGTTGAGGCTTAGCGCTACTATAAGATATATCGCAAAGAAAATAACGAAGTCTCTCAAAAAAGTTACCAGTAACTCTGAAGGCAAAGCCATCAACCTTCACCTTCCTGCTTCACAGAAGCATCTGCCTATAATTCTGATGTCCTCCCCACCGCGAGTAGCATCATTGCCAAGTAATCCTCCCGAAGTCTGATGGCTGGATAAGAAGCCACGAAACCCAGAACCGCGCCAATAATACCAGCAATGATCAAAGTGCCGAAAAGCAAAGTTAATGAAAGCCCTAGATTGGTTGCGAGCACGCTGTTTACATCGGCAATTATAAGGCGATTGTAAGCGATGTAGTCTAAGCCAGATCTCACCCCTAAGAGCCCAACTGCTATTCTTCCTGGGAAAAAGCCGACAACGAATGCTCCTCCCGCTACAACCAACACTTTACCGAAATTCGGGATTCCAGCATAACCAAACTCTAGGTTAAGACTCAATGCTATGGCTAGGTATATCGCAAAAATAGCGATAAGGTCTATAACAAATATTAGTCCACTCGGGAAAGCCACTAGTTTTCTTCCTCCTTCTCGAGGTGCGCAAAGAGTTCACTGACGGATACTAATTCTATATAGTATTAACTGTCTAACTAATAAATCCTAGGTAGGTCCTCATATTAGCACCAACATGAAATCACGTGTATGTATCTTGTTTTGGGATGTGGAAAGAAGAAAACCTATCAACAGCAAGTTTTTCAGAAATGGCTAGGCTGTTGATTAATCAAGACATGGAAAAGAATCACTTTGACTGCGAAAGAAGGTGATGGAATTTAGAGAGGAAAGTCTCTGAGAGAGTCTCAAAACAATCAACTGATTAAACCGAGTAGAACATCATGAAATTAACAGTTTAACAAGACTAATGATTTCCACTCATCTGTATCTGAAAATCATAACTATTCTTTGTAGTACATTTTCATAAATCATAACTATTTAGGCGATGCCTCAATATGATACGGTAGATCATGGCTAAACTAAGACTGAATGGGCGCCTACCCGGGCGTTTGCGATTGGTTTTCCACAGCTTGGGCCTAAGTTGCTTAGGCGGCGCCGTCTTCCTACAAATATTGGTGTTCAAAGACATAGTCACTCAAGGTTATTTTTTGGGCGTAGAAAGGAACCCAATTATATTAACGTTTGAAGTTGCCCTCACCATCTTCGCCGTCTTTTATCTTCTGCACCTCTACATAACAAAAATGCGCTCCGTTCACTAAGCATACCCAAACCATAAACTAATGCTTGCCCACAAACATTGAAGACAAATTCTGATTTCAAGTTCATAACTTATTTATTTTTAGTACCTAACAAACAAGTCCAAGGAGAATAAAAATGTCCATAGAAACCCTAAGCGTCAAAAATGAAAAAGAATTGGAGCAAATACTTGTCAACGACATAAGCGCAGTTGAGAAGGGACTAACGGTCATAGGCAGCCAAATTCCCATAAATGCCGTAACCAAAGTCGACATTCTGTGCCACGATGAAAATGGAGGCCTGGTAATCTTCAAACTCAGCACAGAAGAAGACGATTCAATGCTCTTTGAAGGGCTCAAAGCCTTGAAACACCTCGACAACATGAAACACATGATTAAATTTTACTACCAAAACTACAAAATCAACGATGCCGAAACACCTAGACTAATACTCTTTGCACCTAGCTTCTCGAAGACGATGCTGGCAATAACTCAGCACATAAGCGGCGTCAGAATTGACCTCTACGAATGGGAATACTTAAAATTCGCCGATCAAAAAGCACTACGAATCAAACCCGCCTTTTTATCCACCCAAACAGCTGGCAAAGCCCAAGAACGAAAACCAGAAGCAGTGAGAAAGAAGGAGCCAGCACCCGAAAGATTTATGCCGATCACTCCAAGAGAGCCGACGCCAGCACCTGTTCCTACAACAGCACCTGAACCAAGATTCACACCAACACCTGCACCAGCACCAGTGCAGGAAAAGAAGGAAGAACAGAAAAAAGAAGAACAAAAGAAAAAGTCTCTTCTCCGCTTCTGAAAGGCGAGCCTGCATCCAGACTCAAGAGAGATAATTCCAAAAATTGCTTTTTTATAGCGTGCAGATAGCAAGGGATTTTGTTATTTCTAAAGCTTGACGTGTTTCGCTAGCGCTGTTTTGCGCCTAACGAAACCCTCACCGTTGCTGTGAAAGTGGTAGTCAAAAACTAGACTTTATATTTTATAGAGCAATATAGAACAAAGTGAATCGAGAATGAGAAGATGTGAGGCTGATGACTTTTGATCTATGACAAGAACAAAATTATTGAAATTGTGAAAAAGAATGAACGGTCGGAAATTGATTGTTTGAAGAATATGGTCAATATTCCCACATGCTATAACAAAGGTCATGATATGAAGCCTATTATTGAGTTGTTGACTGAAGAGTTTGATAAAAGGGGATATCGAGTTCAGGTTTTCACAACTTCTGGCGCGCCTGTTGTTGTTGCTGAAATGAATCGCGGCATGGATAAGACGCTGCTCTTCTACAATCACTATGACGTTCAACCCGAAGAACCGTTTGAAGAGTGGAAATCTTCACCCTATACCTTAACGCTCAGAAATGAACGCTTGTACGGTAGAGGCGTGAGCGACAACAAGGGTCATCTCGTCGCCAATATGTTTGGTGTTCAGAGCGCTTTTGAGGCTGGACACGAACCAAAATGCAACATCAGATTCATAATAGAAGGAGAAGAAGAAGCTGGAAGCTTTCACTTAGAAGAATTCTGTAAGGCTCATCCAGAACTTTTAAAGTCTAACGGCTGCGTTTGGGAAGAAGCGAGCGCCGTGGTTAATCAGCGGAGCCAAATATACGCCGGTGTGAAGGGCGTCGTCTACTTTGAACTCCAAGCCAAAGGTTTTCACATTGACGCCCATTCTGGTGATGCGCCCATTGTGGTTAACCCAGCTTGGAGACTTGTTTGGGCGCTTTCAACCCTCAAAAACCAAAAAGAAGAGATTTTGATAAACGGCTACTACGACGATGTAACTCCACCTAGAAAGGAAGAACTACAACTTTTCGAGAAGTATCCGCCTGAGCTGATAGAACAATACAGGCAACTGTACAAAACCGAAAAATTTCTGATCGGAAGAGACGGCATAGAACTCTGGAAAGAATTAACCCTTAGACCAACCTGCACAATTTGCGGCCTGCTGACAGGATGGACTGGACCGGGCTCCAAAACAGTAATTGGAAAAGAAGCCATGGCAAAAGTGGATTTCAGAATCGTGCCGAATCAAAAGGTGGAAAGGGTTGAGAAACTTTTGCGAGAACACTTAGACAAGCATGGGTTCTCGGATATTGAAATCAAACTTCTCTCGGGTTATGAACCAAGCAGAACACCCATTGACCACCCGTTTGTTCAATTGTTAGCAAACGTGGCCCAAGACTTCAGCGGGATAGACCCAGTGCTGATTCCGTCTTCGCCTGGGTCGGGTCCCGCTTACTTGTTTGGAGACTACACTCCATGGGCTTCGTGTGAAACCTTCGACCCAGAAAGCAACATTCACGCACCTAACGAGAGTATGAGACTCAACGACCTCAGATACATGACAGCCTTCATCGCCGCAATTGCAATAGAACTTTGAAGAGCCTGAAGCAACACAACTTGTGCCTATTGCTGTGCCAAGCGGATGGCTCTATTCTCTTCTTTCAACTACAAGAGTGCAGTTTGTAGCGAGAGCGGCAATAACTCCTAAGGCAGCAAGCCACGGGGCAAGAATCACTCCAACAACACCCACAGTAGCCGGCATCTCAAGCAGAACTTTTCCTTTTTCGTCCTTCACTACGATTCTGGTGATGTTCCCCTCCCGGATAAGCTCTTTAACTTTTTCTATGAGGTTGTCAGCGGATACCGAGAATTCTTCGCGTGTCACTTTGCCTACAGCGGCGCCACAGACATGACAATATTGTGCATTTTCCGCTAGCTGGGTTCCGCATTTCCAACAAGACAACTCACATCATCTTCACTTTGGCTTTGATACGGCTAAGTCTTCTGTGCCTCTCTTTAAACTTTTGCTTCCAAGCATAAGTCCAAAAGGCTTTGGGTTTACGATACGTTTAATAGCGAACTCATCGTTTACAATTGCTATTCCAACCATTTAGGCGCGGCAACTCACGGTGTAAAAAGTGTGCAAGAGCCTAAGAGACGCGTAATCCAAATCTTCAACTTAACCAAAAAATTTGGAAAACTAACCGCAGTTGACCACCTGAACCTCGAAATCAGGGAGAGCGAAATCTTCGGCTTACTTGGACCGAATGGCGCAGGCAAAACAACTGCAATTCTTATGCTTGCAACGGTGATTAAACCCACAGAGGGTACGGCTCTTGTCGGTGAATATGACATAAAGAAGGACCCCGACAAAGTGCGTGAGGTTCTAGGCATGGTTTTTCAAGAGCCTAAAATGTTGTGGGTTAGCACACCTTGGGATATAGTGAACTGGCACGCTAAAGTTTGTGGACTATCGACAAATGAGCGAAAGCGAAGAGTCAAAGAAGTCTTGGACACATTAGACATGTGGGAATATCGACACAGAAACGTTCACGCACTTTCAGGTGGCATGCGAAAAAGGGTTGAAATAGCTAAAGTTTTGATTCAAAGACCCAAAATCGCTATTGTTGACGAGCCTACTGCCCAAATTGACGTTGTGGGCAAACATAAGATATGGAACATGCTTCGTGAACTTCGCGAGCAGGGAAGCACCATTATTCTCGCCACAAACGAGCTTTACGAAGCTGACATGCTTTCAGACCGCGTGGGAATAATGCATAAAGGCAAACTGCTCGTGTACGACACGCCTAAAAAATTGAAGGACAGCATTCTTGGCGGCGACATCGTAGACATTCAACTTGAAAAAGATCCATCGCCAAAGGTTGTTGATGAGCTTAAAAACTTCAAAGAAGTTGTGAACGTTTTGCAGGTTAAATCATCTCACTTACGCCTTTACCTAAACCAAGTTGAAGAGGTTGTGCCGAGAATAATGAACCTGTTCACGAAGGAAAGTATGCCAATTACCTCTATCCACATGAGTGAGCCGAGTCTCGACGATGTATTCGCCCACTACACGGGCTTAACCATTGAAGAAGCTCAGAGAAGGGAAGAGTGACCAGAAACGAACAAAATTTTTCTGGTAGTTGAAAGAGACATCCGCCTGTTCTTTCAATATAAATTCCTAATTATAATGCGCGCCATTTGGTTCATATCTCAAATAGCTTTGTTCGGTCTTATTGCTTCCCGCATGATTAACGTGCAAGAAGTCCCAGATTACTTCCGCTACTATGTAGCCGGGCTTTCTGTAATGACACTTTACTCTGCTGCAATATTCATCGGATTTGACATTTATGAAGAAGCGGAGCATGGCGTTTTTGAGTACTTGCTCAGCTTGCCAGTTTCTAGAAGGCAACTCGTACTGGGACGATCAATCGGTGGAGGTCTAAGAGCCTTCATATACGTTGGACCGTTAATAGCTGTGTCATTATACGTTGTAGGTTCCATCAACCCGCTCAGCTTCCTAGTGTCCCTATTTGCGCTTTTTCTGTTCTCCTTTGGCGTCTCCGGTATGAGCATCACCTTGGCTGTAATTATAAAATCTAGTGACCGCTTCGACATATTTATGGGCGTCCTAGACGCCTTAATCGTCCGCTTAAGCACGGCTATGTATCCTCTTGCAGTCGTGCAAGCAGCCAATCCTCTATATGGCGGAGTTGCAAGCCTTAATCCTGTCACTTACGCTGCTGACTTGTTCCGCTGGGGCACTGGCTTAGAAGCGATAATAACTCTAGATAATCCGTTAATACCATTACTTGGCATAATCGCGTTTTTCGCCTTCTTCACTTTTGTAGGCGTGATAATCTACGACAGACGCATAGAAGGAGGAGGCTGGCAATAATGAAGGCAGTCCTCCACATTGTAGAGCACGACTTTAGAAATTTCTTCAGGTACAAATGGTGGCTTGTAGGATTAATCAGCATGAACTTGGCTGATCTGTTCATAATGGCCATTGTTTACAACCACATGTTAAGTGGCGAAGTTACACAGCAAATCAAGAGTTATTTTGATTTTTTTGCACCAGGGCTCGCCGTCACCGGCCTATTTGCTTCAGCCTTCATGATCGGACGCGAAATAAACATGGAACGCCGAAGAGAAGTGCATCAGTATATGTTAAGTTTGCCAATGACTAGGCTTGAACTAGCTGTGGGACGTGTGCTTTCAGGCGGACTACGCGGTATGGTTTACATGTCGCCACTCTTGCTAACGTGTTTCATCTTTCTTGGGTTCCCAACAGTTTGGCAGTTCCTAGTTATTTTGGCAGTTCTGTTTCTCTTGGCCATGGGCATCTCTGGCTTAAGCATAGCCATTGCAGTCTCTACATCAAGTCTTGAAAAATTCATTACGGCGAGGGGCCTAGTTTACTATACTTTGTTCTTCTGCAGCAGTGTCTTCTATCCGATCTCTCTGATTCAAAAGCTGGGGCAAGAGGGCAAATTTCCGATGGTGTTGGTGACTTTGGCTGAGGTTAACCCGTTGAGTAGCGCGTCAGACATGATTCGCTCCTTTTTGCTTGGTAACCCATCCTTTTCCTCAAACATGATTCTCGATGTTCTAGCTTTTTCGGTCATCTTCACTCTCAGCGCGGCTTTTGCTTACATCAAAATCATTGAACTCAAATAACACTTAAACGCTTGAAAAACATTAGATATTTTTCTTCCCATCCCATTTGTGAGCTGAAAGGTAATGAGCGAAGTGAAATTTCTCTTCGAGCCTAAAACAGTGGTGTTAGTGGGTTCTTCTAAGCTCAGGGAAAAAGTCGGCATGACGTCGCCGCAGCTTTTCAACAGCGTCATTTACAACATGAAGAAATATTTCAGAGGTGAAACATTCGTGCTTGACACAGATGGAAAAAGAGGCTGCAAAACTCTTAAAGACCTGTCTGAAACGCCTGAACTCGCTGTTGTCATGTTGCCGCCTGAACGCGCTCTTAGCCAAACAGAGAAGTGCGCTCAAAAAGGCGTAAAGGCTCTTATCATAATAACGGGCGGCTACAAAGACAAGCAACGCCAGCAATTGAAGCGGTTCATGGAAGAGTATGGCGTTCGCATTTTGGGTCCCAACACTATCATGGGCGTAATAAACACTGTTAACGGCTTGAACACAACATTTGAGCGGGATGTTATGCCGTCTAAAGGCAACATCTCAGTTGTTTCGCAGAGTGGCGGCGTAGGAGCTTGCCTTCTCGATTGGGCCTGCCATTACGGAATCGGCGTTAGCAAGTTTGTCTTCATGGGAGACAAAATCGATGTGAACGACGTGGACTTGCTCCGCTATTTTAGCAACGATCCAGATACGCGGGTGATCTGCCTCTACATGGAGGGGATTCAAAATGGTCGAGGATTCATTGAGGCGACTCGTAAAGTTGTAAAGAGGAAGCCAGTGTTGGCGTTGAAAGGTGGTGTAACTAAAGAATCGGCTAGAAGAGCGCTATCCCATACGGCATCCATTGCGGGATCAGACGTTGTATTTGATGCAGCCTTCAAAAAAGCTGGAATCATCCGCGTTGAAGACATGGAAGAACTGCTCAACTCAGCTGTTGGCTTGGCAAAGCAACCCCTATTGAGAGGTGACAATGTGGCAATCGTGAGCAACGTGGGCGGACCCGCCATACTGGCAGCAGACGCAATAGTTAATAATGGGTTGAAACTTGCAACGCTTTCAGAGAGGGCTCGGCGGGAGATTGAGCGGCGTTATCTGGGCGTAGAAGCCGTCAACCCAATCGATTTGATAGCCGACGCTAGGAGAGAAAGATACAGCTACGTTCTAGACAAGGTCCTAGCTGATCCAAACGTGGACGGAGTCCTAGTCATAAACATGCTCAAATCCTGTTTTTTCGAGCCGGAAGACGCCTTAACCATTGCAGAAGCTGCTAAGAACCATCCGAATAAGCCTGTTGTTGATGTTCCTGCAGGCGGAGAAGACTTCATCCTCGTTCAAAGGGTTCTTAGAGACACTAACCTACCGGTTTACAATTTGCCCGAAAAAGCTGCAAGGGCTCTAAAGGCTCTAAGACTTTTTGGCAAGATTAAAGAAAAAATGTGAATGGATTTTTCAGAGTCGCTACTTCTTTGCGATGCCTAACGCGCCACCGATGATGCCGAGGATTAAGCCTATGATGAAGCCGCCAAAGCTTACTATGCTCAGTATTGAAAATATTAGTACGAGAATTCCGCCTACTACCTCTTTTCCAGGCATGTAAATCAAGATAGCCCCAACTAGCACTATTATGCCGAAGATTACTCCTATCGCTCCGAGAAGCGCAAGGGTTGCTTCTGCTGCGGCTGCTACGTCTCCTACGCCTGGTACTCCTATTGGCATAAACGAGCTGACAAAAGATCTTAGCGCAAACCATGCTAAACCGTTGATCAAGATTAGGATGCCAGCAATCAAAGAAATAATGAACCCAGCTGTGGCTTTCTTTACTTGCGCAGGTTGTGTTTGCAATAGTTTTCCTCCGGTCCACTATTATCTTTTGAATTAAGATTAAAGCCTTTTGCACTTGACCGCAAAAATGAGATTCACCCTACATTTCTGCGGTATTGGGGTTCGTTACACTGACAGCATTTACAGTAGTGAGATTTGAAGCAAAATCTTACTCGGTTGACAAGAAATAATAGTAACTTAGTAAATAACAAACTGTTGAGTGGACAAACATGATGGAAAGACCAGTGGGTGTGACGATTCTGGCAATCTTGGCACTAGTTCTAGGCATCCTATTGATACTAGGCGCAGTTCTCGTTGCTGCCGTATCTGCTTTCATTATCGACCTCATGAGAACATCTGGCGGTCCATTGATTTGGGGCGATTTTGACGTGGGTAGTTTCATTCAAGTTTTTCTTATCGCCATAGCACTCATTGGGGCAGTTTTTGGCATTCTCTACATTGTTGTAGCGTATGGCATGTGGATTGGCGCAGGATGGGGCTGGGTTCTAGCGATAGTGCTGGTGATTTTAAATCTTATTTTGGGTATCATTAACCTGCCTAATGGCAGTGGAATTGTCTGGATAATAATAAACGCAATCGTCCTCTGGTATTTGATGCAACTTCATGTGAAGGTTTTCTTTGGCAGGGCTCCTCCGCCTACGCCTCCTCCACCGCCACCACCGTGAAAACCTTTTTACTTGAGTCTTCTTAGAATAGTGGTCTGTTTTGCTGTTTCTGCAGATATTCATAGAGTTCCTTCAGGTATTTGGCGAATCCGTCCATGCGTTTGTTGAGTTCCTCAATTCTGACTTCTAGGCGCACTATCCTTTCGCGGAGTTCAACTATTTCCCTTTCCGAATCTGACTCTGTTGGCATATGGGTTGCACCTGAAATGTGGATATGTAGGAACGCTATTTATGTTTGTGTAAATAAATTAATGATAGGTATTGAATAAAGCTAAAGGAGAAGAGAATGCTCAAAACAGCTACACATGGAGGCATGAAAGAATCAGTTCTGAACATTTGTTGTGATGTCGCTGGTCCACGTAGAATTGTGACCGCATGCCTTTATGGTCCTCAAGTGTCTGGATACGCCGACGAAAAAAGTCCTGTGAACGTTCTCCTAGTGCTCAGTGGTTATCAACCCATCGTGAAAACTTATCATAAATCCATGAATGATGGGGACACTTTTGTTTTGGCGGTTGATCAGGGCGCCTTTGAAAAGGATGTTGGAAAGGGTTGGCTAGGTGAATTCGCAGCTGAGAAACTCATGCTTCCATATGAGCCGGTGATTAACAACGAGTATTTGTGGCGTCAAGAAGTAGCCGTTAAAAAACGAATATTGTGGGAAATCTTGGAAAGCCTGATTTTAGAATATCCCGAAATGTCGCATGAACTCATAATCGAACCCAAATACTTCATGTACGAAACTCTGATGCGGAGAGCTCGCTTATTTCCACCCATAACCTATCGCTTTCTAAACATGCTCAGAAATGACCTAAATCAGAGAAATATTGAAATCATGATGCAAGGCTACACGCAAGCATTGAAGGAGCTGAAAGATGAAAAGTGGCTCACTTCCACAAATGGAAACATCAAAGTCTCAGCAAAACTCATCAAGGCAGTGAAAAGTCGAAAGATTCGGGTTCCCGTCTTTCTACGGTCTGTCCAACGCAGCGCGTTGCTTCATATTTTCAGTGTCATACCGAAAATGATGACTCCTCTCGCCTACGACGAAGAAATCTACACTAGAACCCACAAGAGCGAGGAATACGAGGACTTAACCCTACAACTCGAAGACCCAAAGAATCATTTGCTCATGCCTACGCCTCTAGGTCCAGTACCGCTCTCAGACAAAACCACAATCGAGGAATTTGTTAAAAAAACAGTTCCAAGCGCCAAAACGTCCTACGTGGAAACAAGACAAATTGGAGGCGTCTTAAACTCAGTTTACCTGCTCACATTGAAAAAGAATCATAGCGAACAGAAAGTTGTGGTGAAAAAATTCAAGGACTGGGTTGGTTTCAAATGGTTTCCCCTAGCCCTATGGTCATTGGGCACAAAATCTTTTGCTGTGTTGGGCAAATCGAGGTTAGAGAGAGAATACGCCGTCAACCAGTTTCTGCACGGCCAAGGCTTAACGGTTCCAAAAGTCTTGTACATCAGTCCAAAACAAAGTTTAATATTCAAAGAGTTTGTTGAAGGTGAAAATCTAGCAGAAATCGTCAAGAAGATTATAGAGACTAGACAAGCAACTGAGAAAGAACTCGCTCTGATCCAAGAGGTTGGAAGAAAGATCGCCCAAGCCCACCGCCTAGGAGTTGCCATGGGCGATTGCAAGCCGGAAAACATAATCGTAACCCGAGAAGGCAGACTCTGCTTTGTTGACCTCGAGCAGGCGTCTAGAGGCGGAAACCAAACATGGGACATAGCTGAGTTCCTTTACTATTCTGGGCACTATGTTTCACCAATTTCAACCTCAGAAACGGCTGAACTTATAACGAGACACTTCATTCAAGGATACATGGAGGCTGGAGGCTCTGAAGAAACCGTGAAAAAAGTTGCTTCGCCTCGCTATACCAAGGTTTTTAGCATCTTTACGCCGCCCCATATTATATTGGCCATATCAAGTCTCTGCCGAAAAACTGCTGAAATTAAGGGAATGCAAAATAAATCACCATAAACATTAACTTTGTGACTGGATGGGCGGTGATTGCCACGCCGAAGACAACGCTCACCTTTTACGGTGGAGTCAACGAAATAGGCGGAAACAAAATATTACTAGAAGATCGACACACACGAGTTTTTCTTGACTTCGGGTTGTCTTTCGTAGGCGAAGCGCAATATTTTTCCGACTACCTCAAACCGAGGAGCGTCAACGGCGCCGGCGACTACCTTGAATTTGATCTCTTGCCAAAGTTAGAGGGACTTTACGCCCGAGAAATGATTAAAAACATAGACATCAAGTATTCTGAACCTACAATAGACGCTGTTATATTATCACACCCACACATGGATCACGTTGGCTATTTGCCGTTCATTCACGAAAACATACCCGTCTACTGCGGTGAATGCACCCAAACCATAATGAATGCGGTGCAAGATTCTGGCAGAATCAACTTTGGCGAACACAAGTTTCACACGTTTAGAACCGGCAAAAAAATAAAAATTGACACGTTAGAAATAGAACCCGTCCACGTGGATCATTCGATTCCAGGTGCTTACGGATTCATTGTTGACACTTCTCAGGGTTCAGTTGTCTACAGTGGCGACTTCAGACTTCACGGACCCATGGCAGAGATGACCAAAGAATTCACTGAGAAAGCTGCGGAAGGCGATCCTGTTGCCATGATTTCAGAGGGCACCAGAGTGTGTCCCAAAGAAAGCCAAGCGATTCATTCTGAAAGCAGAGTTAAAGAAGAGAGTAACGCAGTGGTCTCTAGGGCGGCTTCTAAGCTAGTCGTTGTAGCCTTCTATAGCCGAGACGTTGATCGATTTAAAACCTTTTACGAAATCGCCAAAAACAACGACAGAAAGTTTGTGATTCCACTAAAACTGGCTTATCTCTTGAGCAGATTGAAAACTGACAAGGAGCTAAAAGACAAAATCCCAGATGTCACAAATGATGACACGGTGCTCCTCTACAAAAAGAGGAAGAAAACTGGCGAGTTTGTGGAGTCAGACTACTACAAGTGGGAGCGAGACTTCCTCGACAAAGCTGTGAACTACAAGTACGTTCACGAAAATCAGTCTAAACTAATCTTCAACCTCGACTTGGTTGAGTTCACGGAACTAATCGATGTGAAGCTGCCTGCTGGCGGACACTTTATCCATTCCATGAGTGAGCCCTTCAGTGAAGAAGATGTCAGCGCGGAAGTGATGCATCGTTGGCTAAAGCATTTTGGCTTGAAGTTTCATCAAATTCATGCGTCTGGGCACTGTCCCCCAAGGGACTTGACTCAGATAGTTGATAGAATCCAGCCTCGGAGGCTTATGCCAGTGCACACTGAGCACCCGAGATTGTTTAAGGACTTGTTTAAGCGTCTTAATGTTGTGATTGTCGAAAAAGGAAAACAATATGCGTTGTGACCGACTTCCGCTCTTTAACCTGATTTTACACGTTTTATTTGAGTGTTTACAGGATAGAAGCTGAATCAATATTTAGAAGCAATAATAGCTTTATAGAGTTAACTGATACTTTTAACAATGGTGCACTTACTTGCCCTTGCAAGCGGCAAATTTGACCCTGCCTTTTTCAGTTTCATCTAAAGACCGTAAGATAGCCTTCACCAAAGAAATGGAAATGGCTACCATTCTTTACATGGCTGAATCTGAAAGAAAGAAAGGCACAGGCATGATTTTAAAGAAACGAGAGGAAGAACTAATATTTATAGCAGAATCCAGCTATCCAATATGGTTGATTCCATGGAGGGAGCGAATCCTCTTATTCGACGGCATGGGAATCACGCGGGACATATTGGCTTACGATGTTTTGCCAGACGTGAAAAAATTTGTCAACGACATTGAAGGATGCACAGAAAAGCTTGAAGCCTATTCAGCAGCGCTTGTTGACCGCGCCCATTACTTTCAGTCTGTCTCTGAAGTTGAGGAGAAGACAATCCTTGGACTTATCACAAGTCCAAACTTCGTTGAAGATTTCTCGGTCTATCTTGCAGAGTCTGAGGAAAGCGAAGAGTCTGAGATCAAAGCTGTGCGCTTGTCTACTGTTGTCGACGAATCGTCCATAGCTTCTTCTCTCAACGAACTTTCAGAACTGAAAACTGTGTTGGAGAATGACATAGAAAACCTACGCTATAGTATGAAGCTGCTGAATGACACGACCCGAAAACACGTGGGCGTCATACGCGAAGTCATCCGAGAGATACAGAGAGATTTTAACGAAAAGATTGCAACTGAAAAGTCTTTAGCGACAGAGAAAGTTCGTGAAATTCAAGAAGGATATGACGCTAGAATAACCAAGACTTCAAAAAGATTCGAGCAACAGCTTCAACAGCTCCATCAAGAAAGAGTCAAACTTGAGAAGGCTGAGGAACGCGCATTAGCTCAAATCGACCGTTGCAAAGTTGAGATCGAAGCTGCCAAACAACGCAAGGATCAGGCGGTCCAACAAAAATGGAAACAAGAAATGGAAAACTGGAAGCGAGAGGCAAAGGCTCTTCGTGAAAGTTTGGAAGAACTTAATAAAAGAATAGAGGACACTGAGTCGGAAAAGAAGGTTGAAATTTCCAATTTGAGGTCAGAGTTCAACGTACAAGCGGAAAATGCAATGAAAAACGTCAGAGAACTAGAGGCCTCCCGAGATTCCCAAGTTCAACTGAATCAAAAGAAAATAAAGTCATTAGAAGATTCAACATCAAATATAATCGCACAGCTAGACAATTTGGCTAGACGAAAGAGCGCATCGCTGCATGAACTGGGAAAAATGGGAATGCAGGATAACAGGAGAAAGCCTGCGCTTGTCCATGTACCTTTTTATCTTGTCTGTTTTCAAGCCGAAGCCAAACACAGATACATGGTGTACTCACCAGCCGTCGCTGGAATGATGGGAGTTTTGACCAAGTTTAAAGGTGTTTTTGGCGTTTCAAGGGTGAGGTCGCTGTTTCAGCAACGCTCCAGAGCCGTTACCACCGTCTTAAATCAATTAGTTGCTTTAGCCGAACGTGATCCTGTTTTTGAACGCGGCTTGTATGATGCTGGAGTAAAAGCCAACATTCTGCAAACCGAGGAAACACGCGAAAGAGTGAAAACCGGCTTAGAAGAGTTGAAAAGAGAAGGATGGATATCCGACAGCGAGTTTCAAACCTTTGGTGCTCTGTTAACGCACAAGTAAAGTTCATCCCTTAATTCCTCACAATGTCGGATTTAACTTTGCTATTTAATTCTTCGTTTGTAGACCAAAAACGTGAGACAGATGCAAGCTGGACTAGATGCGTGATGCCAAGGTCCTGATTTTAGACACATCTTGCTAACAAAGAAATTCTTAAATGGTAAAGAATAACGCGGAAGAATAATAAATGCAAGATTTTCATCCTACACCTTTTAACTATGTTACCAAGTCTAGTGCAGTTCGTTTAGCTTGCTGCATGACTTCTGACTCATTCATCGTATTCACTTTTTGCTTCTCCATTAGCACCCTTCCATCCACAATGACTGTGTCTACGTCGCTTCCATGAGCTGAGTAAACAATGTTAGCACACAAATTACGTTTCGGCGTCAAATGCGGCTTATCAAAATCGAGGAGAATAATATCAGCTCGTTTGCCAACTTCTAAAGAACCAATAGATTGTTGGAGTCCGAGGGCTCTGGCTCCTTGAATAGTTGCCATCTTTAAAACGGTTTCTGCTGGCAAAACAGTTGGATTTAGGCTAAACACCTTTTGAAGCAACGCTGCCGCCTTCATGCTCTCAAACATGTCAAGCGTGTTGTTGCTAGCCGGTCCATCTGTACCTATGCCTATTATTATGCCAAGCTTCAACATGTCGCTGATTTTCGGAACACCCATGGCCAGTTTCATGTTGGCGACTGGATTATAAGCTGCTGTAACCCCATGCTTAACTAGGGTGCGCATATCCTCCTTTGACAGATGAATGCAGTGGGCAGCCAGAACATTTACGCCGGTAAAAAAGTTGATGTTTTCTAAGAGTGCAACCTCGCCTAGCGATTTGGCTTTTTCCATAGATTCGGCCAAGTGAATATGGACGCCCACATTCAGCTTTAGAGCTGATTCTCGAACCTTTCTCAAGAGGCTGGAACTGCAAGAATATACAGCGTGAGGACCAAGTCGCACACGTACTCTACCGTTGGCGTATCCATCGAACTTTTCAGCCACTTCTATGGCGTCGTTCAACATTTTCGTTCCACGTGCGCTGTCACTAGCCTCTATTATGCCCTCTGCCAAAACCGCCCTCAATCCAGCCTTCTCAACTGCTTTGGCCACAATTTCTTCGTGGAAGTACATGTCAGCGAAGCATGTGGTGCCGCTCTTAATCATCTCGAGGCAGCCGAGGAGGGCGCCATCGTAAATGTCCTTCGGCCTCAGTTTGGCTTCTAGAGGCCATATGGTCTCTTTCAACCATTCCTCTAATGGTTTATCTTCAGCCATTCCGCGGAAAAGAGTCATAGGCACGTGCGTGTGACAGTTAACCAAGCCTGGCAAAGCTACTTTGCCCGTGCCGCGAATTTTTTTCTTAGCCTTAAGGGATAAAGCTGAAGAGGCTCTTTTGCCAACATTGACTATTTTTCCATTCTTCACTGCGATGAAGCCTTGATCTATTATAGTTTGTTTAGTGTCCATTGTCACAATGGTGCAATCGTGAATGAGGATGTCCAAATCTTTCAAAAGAGACACCTTAAACTGGAAAACAATTACTACTGGTTTCAAGTGCTTGCTAAAACATGTATCCAATTATGAGGTATTAAATGTTGTTTGCGGCTATTCTATCCACGAATACCTGGCGAGATACATTTATCAGAAGGTGAAGCGTTTTTGCCTTTTTTTGGGCGGCATCAAGGCCTGTTTAGGTTTTTCTTGCCATTTATTAAGCCGTTTATTGTTAGGTTGTTGCCGTTGAACGAAATTTTTCCCATTCCAATCGCTAGCTTCCGATAGATGAGGCTTAGCGACTCTTCGGTGCAGTTGAGTAGCTCTACGCCCTGAGGAGTTACGGCATAAACCTTGCGCGGTCTATCGTTTTCTAAGTCCCAGTGGCTTTTAATGTAGCCATTCTCTTCCATAACCGACAACAATGGATAAATTGTGCTGGGGCCAAAATACACGCCGAAATTCTTTCGTAGGCTGGCGATTATCTGGTAACCGTGCATCGGGCGGTCTCTCAAGAATTGAAGGACCACTAGGTCAAGGAGACCCCTCATGAGTTTCATCTGAACCTCCCGCGCTTTTGATTCACTCATCTTTTCTTCGCCTTTTTTTGTAGTTTCGTCCTACGGTTGTTCCGTTCTGCACGTATACAATATGTCTCTTTTTAGACATATTCAAAACGTATATTCAGCAAACGTCAATATAAAGGTTCGTGCATAACCCGGTCATATTTATGCATAAAACCTACAAAGAAGCATGCATAATCAAATAAGTCAAAATTTAACCATAAAATAGCAAAGATCAACCGGGTAAGGTAGAATGGGAAGCCAAGAATCTATTGAGGATTTCGAAGATGAGATAAGGCGCAGATATGTCAAGAGTTTTCTCGACCTTCTCATACTCCAACTCGTCCAAACTGAACCCGCTTGGGGATACAAGATCCTCAAAAAGACGCAAGACCAGTATGGAGTCAAACTCAGACACGGTGCTTTATATCCCATGTTGAACACCTTAGAGGCAAGAGGTCTCCTCCAAAGCAAAAAACACCTGCAGAAAGGACGCATAAGAAGAGTGTACCAAATCACACAAAACGGAAGGCAATTTCTCAAAGCTTACTACAGCTTCTTAAAAGAACAAATACCGAGGTAAGGAGAAAAAATGAAAATTAAAAAGGACGAGAGTATTAGTCCAGAAAAAGCCATGAAACAGGTCCAAAAAATATTCAAAGAAAGAGGAACCAAAGCCTTAGAAATAGCGAGAAAAGAAATTCTGCAAGAGAAAATCGAAAGCAAAGAAGCCCGAGAAGCCTTACGCTACTTCATGACTCAATATTGGCACGATTTGGCAAGACCGAGCCTGTTATCTCTAGTTTGCGAAGCAGTTGGCGGAAACCCGGAGCTCACTACACCCATATCTATTCCCATGATAATGATAAGTGGAGCCTTGGATATACACGACGATATCATCGACAAATCAAAGACAAAGTACAGCCGACGCACTGTTTATGGAAAGTACGGTGGAGACGTAGCCTTACTTGTCGGAGACGCTCTACTTTTCAAAGGTCTAACACTCCTAAACCGAGCTGTGGAGAGAGGCATATCGGTTGAAAAGCTGACCCTTATCATGGACCTTATCAAAAATATGTTCTTTGAACTTGGAGACGCAGAAGCGTCGGAACTGCCGCTGCGAGGACGATTAGATGTCTTACCGAAACACTATTTGAACATAGTACGAAAGAAAGCTGCCGACGTTGAAGCTCACACCCGCATAGGCGCCGTTTTGGGAGAGGGATCAAAGAGAGAAATTGAAGCGTTAGGCAGGTACGGCCGCTTATTAGGTATGCTAATAATATTAAGAGACGACTGGATAGATGTAATCGATTTTGAAGAGAGCCTGCACAGAATTAAAAATGAGTGTTTACCTCTGCCTTTACTTTATGCTGGACAGAACTCGAACGTTAAACATAGGATTAACTCGCTTGTAAAGAAGCAGAAGATGAGAAGAGAAAATGCTGATGCGATTTTAGAGATCACATACAAGAGCGGAGGGATACAGCTACTTAGAAAGCTTATGATTGAACTTATGAGAAAGGCGTCTTCAGAATTGAAAGAAATAAAATATAACAAGGAGCAATTAGAACTACTTCTCCAAGCAACAATTGCAGAAGAACAACCAACTTAGATAGACTAATACACGTCACTCTATCCACTAGAAACAATACCAGTAAGGGTTACGGCTCTAACCCCACCAACCAAATCTTACCGGAATGCGTGGTTTTCGCAAAGCCCACACCATGTTAAGTGTATATATGCTGAACAAATATATTTAAAAAACTTGTTGTACACGTCTACAAATTTCTATTTCGGGTGCAACTACCACTCTAATGTGTTTCTAGAGTGTTCGATATTCTCCAATTTCGAGAAAACAAAGGATGAAGAGCGCGTCATAGAGTATGACCGTTTTGGGGGCTTTCATTTGATTTTAAATGTGTGTGGATAATTCTCTCGTGCTTTGGTATTTGCACTTCATAAAACATTTACCTTTACGTCATCCACTAAGAATTTTAATGAGAAAAGATGTTCAAAAACCGTTTCTTAAAAGAAATCAGCGTCATCCACAGAAACGTTTTCATAGTGTTCATTCTGTTGTCTAACACTTTCATCTGGTACTCAATGACATTGCTATTGATCGATAATCTTTCTGCAAGCCTTGATATGTCACTTGCCTTACGTGCAACGTATTATCTGGCGGCGATAGCCTTCAGTTTTTTAGGTTCATTAGTATCAGAGAGTATTGGAAAATTGCGCATCTTATTTTTTTGGATATTAATCGGAGCGGCAGTTTCGCTACTACCTGTTCTTTCAAATAATACGGCAAATTATCTTCTAGTTGTCGTTTCCTTATTAGGCGCCTCTTTCGGGTTTGGTATGCCTTCGTGTCTAGCGTATTTTGCAGATTCCACGGTAGTAGAAAACAGAGGTCGTATGGGAGGAATAATTTTCTTAGCAGCAAACATGTCCGCTCTTCCCCTCACAATGCTAATCATGAAATTTGATCTTGCCATGTGTTCTCTAACTATAGCGATCTGGCGAGGTCTAGGATTGATAGTGCTTTTCGCACTAAGACCCGCGGAGGTTGGTGGCAAAACTGGAAAATACGTCTCATTTTCTTCGATTTTTCATGATAGGTCTTTAATCCTATACCTCGTTCCATGGCTAACATTTTCCTTCGTCGATCGTTTTGAGAAACTTATTTTTCAAGATTTTTTGGAGCAGGATTTATATCGTTTTATTGTTATGGGTGAACCCATAATTAGCGCAGTTTTTGCCTTCATTGGGGGCTTCTTATCTGACCGTATTGGAAGGAAACGCATAGTTATTTATTGCCTTATTCTAACAGGACTCGCCTACGCGGTAATTGGCGTCTCCCCGACAACACTCATTTCGTGGTATTTCTATGCCCTCATTGATGGAATTGCCTTAGGAATGTTTTGGTTAATCTTCGTTTTAATATTGTGGGGTGACCTATCTCAATGTGCCACACGCGAAAAATATTATGTCATCGGAAGCATCCCATATTTTCTTGCGAACATTATGCCAGTTTTCCTCGCGCCTTATGTGACGTTGATATCGCCGTACGCGGCCTTCTCATTTGCTAGCTTTTTCTTATTTTTGGCTGTTTTGCCTTTGATGTATGCTATTGAGACTTTGCCTGAGAAAAAGATTGAGCTTAGGCGTCTGAGGGGATACGTTGAGCGGGCGAAGAAAGTTAGAGACAAGTATGTTAAATCTTGAGAAGTCCGTGTTTAACATTAGAGGTTATCTATTGATGTTGCTACCTTGTCCAAAGTTTTCATGAAGGGGTGCTCGGGGTTTTCGTTTGCGAATATGGTTGTTCCGCCTGTTTTCAGAATGTCGCAGAAGCATGGGATCATTTCTATGAGGGGCAAATTGTACTTGTTTATGAGTTGTTTGGCTAATTCGGAGCGTTGTGTTTTGGATACGAGAACTTCGGCGAAGACTTTGTTCATTATTAATCCTGTTTTCTTCTCGAATAGATCGTAGAGCTCGTCTATCATGCGTTGGGTTCCCTTTATGTCTGAGACGTCCATTCCAGTTACTACGAGAACCACATCGGCGCTTACAATGGCGTTTATAGATGAGTATTGAAGCCCTGGGCTGGTGTCAAAGATTATGTAATCTAGGTTCATATCGTTCAAAAGTGAGGTTCTAAGTGAAAGAAGGCGTCCTAAGGCCTTCATCTCCCATTTCCTATCTTTGGCGGTCATCTCTCTTATTGCTTCAGTGCTTGGATTTGCCAATCCGACTATGAGTCGTCCTCTTCTGGTGTGCGACTTTGAAAGGTCTATCAAAACCTTCTTTATGTCGCTGACGCCGTTTAGATAGTCGTTGAGCCAGTATTCCGTGTGCACTTTGAATATAGCGTGTAAACTTGGGGCGCGAAAATCCAGGTCCATGAGACAGACGCTTTTGCCATTATTGGCATATAAAGTCGCCAAGTTGGTGGATAGAAGTGTTTTTCCAGTTCCGCCCTTGTATGAGTGTATGGCTATGATTTTTCCCATGTTTTGTTGCCTCCTCCAGGTTCAACTTCTTTTTCGATGTAAAAGTAGGCTTTTCGCCCACGTCTCTCTTTCTTTACGTAACCCATTAAAACCAACTGATTTAGGTAGCCGCTTTCCACAGCCCTTGCTCGTTTGGTTTGCTCAGCCACCTCGTCTGCCGTTGCCTGCTCAAGTTTGCACAGGGTTATCGCCGTCTTGCGCAGATGGTCGGGCAGAGAGAGCAGAGTCATGACGTCTAAAACGTCTGGGACGCCCTCCTGACCCAGTCTCTGTCCATGCTTTTGGATTTCAATCATGACTTCCATCTTTTCGTTGAGACGATCTAGGCTGTCCTTGATTTTCTGTAGAATGCTGGCTGACGTTTGTTCTAGTCTTTTTGGTAGGCTCATGACGTAAGTGGGCTCCTACTTGTTAAACGTGTCTACAGAACATAGAGCCATGCAGTTTATTAAGTCTTACGACACAATTATATTTATTCCAGCACCTTCGAAAGATTACAGATTTTGAAGTCGCTTTGTTACTCTAATTCGTGTTTGTGCTGGATTTTGCTCCGGTGCAGATTATGGCTGCAGTTAGTATCGCGGCTATTGACAGCCAGAAGATTGTTATGAGCGTTTGAGCGGCTTGAACGCTTAATTCCTCGAACATGGTTGATTGAGCCTCTCTTTTCCTCTTCTTACTGGTTCCACATGCTCTTTATTGATATGAAGATTAATAAGGAATGTTTCAACGGAGAGGATGTTGCGAAAAATGAAATATTATTGACTTGAACATGCCCTATGAAGATTATGCTTAGAAGAAGAAAATGTTTGATGTTGATGTTTTATAATGTCAGTAGAGACTCGGTGGCAGCCTGACTGCGTTGGCTCTTGCTTCTTCTATGATTGGTAGTACAGCTTTAAGTTCTCTGAAGTATTTTAGCACGGTTATGCCACGTTCGGTTACGGCGTAGACTATGCGTTTTTTGCCCACTGTTTTTTCTTCGACTAGGTTTTGTTTGATCAAGAAGTCTAGGTATTCTTTTAATACGCTGCAGTTTACGTTAGCCTTGTACATTATGTGCGTCAGTTTTAATGGTCCGTTTCTGGCTAAAACTTTTAGTATATCAATATACATTTCGAGTTTTGATCGACGCACGCTTTCATCCACCTTTTTTCTTTTATTTTGTGTTTTCATATAAATGGTTTATGGATTGGAAATACGTTTTGTGCGGGTGTACCGCCTTGTTTTTGCCTCTATTTTCAGGAACAAGCCTATTCTGTTGAGGAAAGCCGTTACGATATCATCAGCTAAGATGGATTGCAGGTCTTCGGAGAGTTTTTTCATTTCGTTTTGGAACACTTTCCTCATCTTGAGTTCGAGTTGCTGGCGTTGACGTGGAGACAAGGTCAGAGTTGCTGATTGTGTGTGCAAAGGTTTTCTCTCCGTGTTTACGGTTGATTTGATGGATTTGTATTTAACTAGTTTATGAATCCAAAATACACGTTTTCCATGTTGACGTTGTTTTAGTTGGATTTCGTTAGCTTCCTGCGAAGATCAGTCGGCCTTTATGTGTGCTCTCACAGCCTACCCCTCGGGTTCAATATATGATCCAAATAGGCTCCAAATATGCAGCTTTGATTCTAGCGTTCATAGTATCTCATATAAAAGACCCAAGTGAAAAGAAATATAGAAGTCAATAGAAACAAAAATAGTGGAAGTTATGTCAATCGTTCAAGAGATTCGTTGTTCTAACTGCGGAGCGCCAATATCGTTTAATCCAGGTGAGATTATCGCTACGTGTCGTTATTGTGGCTTCACCCAAGTGATTGAGACCGGAAAAGCGTTTGATTTGGAGCACTCCATGATTGTCAACAAGTATAAACCCGAGCAAATCGACGACCTTGCTCGCGATTGGATGAGGGGCGGCTTCTTAAAGCCAAGTGACTTGGCTAGGTCTTCTAAGATTCTGGAGAAAAACTTGATCTACCTGCCGTTTTGGGTTGTTTCTGTCGAGGCTTCGAGCACCTACAAGGGCGTTTTTGAAAGATTAACTCCGCCAGTTTTGAAGGAGGGCAAGATTGAGAAAAAGTACAACTGGTTGGTTTTGGCTAGGAAAGCCACAGAATTTCCCACAAGAGAGTATGAGGTGCCATTGGAGGGTAAGATCCCATACGACTTCCGAAAAGTCGAAGGCTTCGCTAAGGCTTTGAACAGTGAAATTGAGCAGAACGAAGCCATAGAAGTCGCTAAACAGCAGATTGAGAATCTCCACATGTTCCTAGCTAAACAAGACGTGGACAAAATAGTTGAAATAAAAACAGATTTAGACGTAGGCAACTCAGTTTATTTGCATGCGCCTGTCTGGTTCATAATTTATGAGTACAAGCGGGAACGCTACCGTGTTTTCTTAGACGGCGCAACAGGTTCAGTCATAAAAGGAGACATACCGTCGACAAAATTTGGACTGATCTGAAAATGAAACTCTTAAAAGCATCGAATTAAACTGTATGGGTATTTGAAGAAGGGCTGGTTAATTTGAGCGAGAAAAAGGACATTTACGAGAAAGCCAAAGAGGAAATGCGACTCTCTGAACGCATACTCGCAGAGTTGCCTGGTTTTAGAGGTTACAAGGAAAAAGAAATTAGACGAGAAAGCGACAAATTAATTCGCAATCGCTTGTATCAACGTTTGACGGAAGCTAGGAAAGACCTAAAAGAGGTTTTCCAAAAACTTTCAGACAGTCGCCTTCACGAAGTTCTTACAGACATGGACCGTTTCATCATGAGATTTGACAGAATTTCTGAAAAAATCAATCACGCCTCCTATGGTTATGCAGGTTTCTTCAACGTAGTAAAGGTGGATGAGGAAAAACTCGACAAAATGATTGAGTTTGACAATGGGCTCATGGATGACGTGGACAAAATAGTTGAAGAAACCACGGTTTTTAAGAAAGAGGTAATGAAACAGAATTTTGAAAAGGTGAGGGGTCACATCCAGAACTTGAGCGATTTCTTAGAGGAATTGGAAGAAACGTTCGATGGCAGAGAAGAAGTAATTTTGGGGGTGAAGTAGAATGGCGCAAGTTATTGAGTGGAAGAATCCTGGACCCGAAGATATAGTTTGGAGACACCCAGAAGAAGAAATCACATGGGGTGCTCAACTCATTGTTCGCGAGTTTGAAGCCGCTGTTTTCTTCAGAGACGGCAAGGCCTACGATGTGTTAGGTCCAGGCAGACACACGCTCACAACCCTAAACCTGCCGTTGTTGACGGGCATTCTCTCAAGAATTGCGGGTTATAGAGAGAAACCCTTCAAGGCAAACGTAATCTTCGTCTCAACCAAAGTTTTCGCTGGCAAATACGGCGCCAGAGCGCAAACCACAGAGTTGGCACCGCTGCAGGTTCATGGAACCTTTTGGTTTAAGGTGGAGAACCCTCAACTCTTCGTCATGGAGGTTGTTGGCGGACAAAACGCCTACTCAACAGAGGATGTGAACAATTATCTGCGAGGCTTCTTGAACGAGAAAATCATTGACGAACTCTCAAGATATGATTTGCTCGCCGTATTCACTAAACTGGATGAAACCTCTATCGCAACCAAAAACGCCATTCTCGACGCTTTCAAGAGAATCGGACTCGATCTCACAGACTTACGCTTTGAGGGCGTTGACACCACGCCCGAGTATCGAGACAGACTCTTCTGGCTCAAACAGACACGCGCTGCCGAAGAAGTCTTGAGAATGGAAACAGTTAAAGAAGCCACCAAAGAACTCGGAAAATCTCCTGGAGCGGCATTAGGAACCGGAATGGTTCTTATACCCCAGATAATGACGCCAACCGGACCGGCGCCCACGCCTGCTGCAGCCCTTGTGATTTGTCCAAACTGTAATGCCAGAGTACCTGCCACCTCGAAGTTCTGTCTAGAGTGTGGGAAAGCTATAACAGCGCCGTCAACAGGGACAACCAACTGTCCAAACTGTGGACATCCAGTGTTAACAACGGCTAAGTTCTGTTCAGAATGCGGTAATAAACTTAAGTGAAAACAATCAGGGAACAATATTCAATGGCTAAAGCACAGCGCGGAATGATTTCCTTCGGCGTATTCGCGATTATTGTAGCGATTTCTCTGCTACGATTCTTTCCAGACTGGGGTTCAATTTTGGCTCTAATCCTCACTCTTTATGGCCTTTGGGGTATAGTGCTCGCTGCGATCAGAGCGAAAAATCCTGAGAAGTATGAGCGGAGAGCCTTCAGCACTCTGGTTTGGGCAATTCTGCTCATTGCGGTTGGAGCCTCATGGTTCGTTTCTATTCAAATAGGGCCGCTTTACGCTGTGGTGTTGCTCCTAATTGTTATAGGCATCTTAGCTGTAGCTTCGACGCTTCCGATATGGCGAAAGAAATAGTGCTAAGTGATTGTGTGCGTCTTCTTTTTCGCTTGTTCACCCAGTATTTGGTGAAAGAACTGTGAATTTAAGCCGTATTTTTCGCACACTTCCAAAATGCTTGACGAGTACAGTTGAAAGAGTTCTGTAATAGTCCTTTTAGTTAAGTCAGGTGGAATTTCGTCTGGATTTTTTAGGAAGAGGATGAACCATCTGCCGAGTTGAGAAGGCTCGTACCATTTAACCCAAACACGTTTATCTTCGGTGGAAACCTGCTCCATCCCTTGGTTCAGAATACCAGCTAAAACCATTTTTTTCAAGTATTCTATGATGGATTTGTTTGAGTATCGGGTCCCATGGATCAACTCCTGCTGATATGTGCGTTTCTCCAACCGCATCCGCGTGAGTATGCTCATACCAACTTTGGATTGTAAAATGCTCCAGATCAGTTTGCGTTTTTCAACATCCAACGGAAAAGGAAGAACATAAGGCCAAACTCGCACTTCCATCAACCACAAACCCTCCACAACTCTACTCTTCCTTTCTTCAGCATTAAAATTAATGTTCTGCTGGCTTGGTAGCACTTTATATGTAGACCACGAGTCGGTTATAATAGTCGATTACAAATTCATAAACGATTTATACATTTTTCGTTATGAAAAACATTTAACTCTCTCCATTCTAGTTGATAAACGCACATGGGAAACACAGGAGAAATTGTTTAGGTGTCACAGTCTGGTTTTAATTGGGAGTTTGAAATCCCCACATGGGAACAGATTTACGAGTTGTTGCTTAATCTTGCCAGCCAGATTAGAAAGGCGAGTTTCAGACCAGACGTAATTGTTGGCGTTTCGCGTGGAGGTTGGCCTCCAGCGCGCATCATGTCGGATTTGCTCGAGAACCCAGAAATAGCCAATGTAAAGGCAGAGTTTTATCTCGGTGTGGCTGAAACCAAAGGCGAGCCCATTATAACGCAGCCTGTTTCTGTTTCAGTTTGGGGCAAAAAGGTTCTGGTGATAGACGATGTTGCGGATACTGGCAAGAGCCTCGCTTTGGTGCGTTCTCATCTTCTGGAGCAAGGCGCCAAAGACGTGAAAATCGCAACCATTTACTATAAACCATGGAGCATCGTGGTTCCAGACTGGTTTGAAAAGAAAACTAAGCGCTGGATAATTTTCCCATGGGAACGCAAAGAAACTGTTAGACGCATCTTAGAAAAATGTATGCAACACGGAAAAACTGTAGAAGAGGCTAAAGAAGCATTGGTGCGTCATGGATTAGACCACAAACTGGTGGAACGATTTGCCAAAGAGATTTCTGAGGGAAAAACTTGATTGAAAAACTGCAGGGCTTCGATAAATGTTTGGCAGTCGCGGGCTTCAAAAACGTCAAAATCAAAGACATAAACAAGTTTTTCACGCTGGTTAAGGAAAAAACAGGTGACGCTTGCGTTCAGTTTTTTGACGCTGAATTAATAGCTGATCGAGAGCACTTGCGGTTTGCGGCTTTAAACGCCTTGAATGCCTTCAAAGGTAAGATGAACATTTCGAGTAGTTTGGCGATGGAAACTCTCCTTTACGCTTCGGCGCGGCGACAGATTAAAGAGGCAGTTTCGTTGCTTGGAATCAAACCCAACAGTCGTCAAGTGGCAGTTTTAGTCTTAGATGCCAGCAGAGAAAAAGCGGATTATATTTTGAAAACCGTTTCAGATCTGCTTCAAGCCAAGCGAGACGACACTGTGATTGAGTTATCTGAGCAAAAATTTGAGAAATTAAAGAAGCTGTTCGAAATCTCCAATCTTGAACTTGAGGCAGGGACAGAACGCAGAGGCGCTGAGAAGCTGGCTCTAACGGATTTAATTATCGAACACATGGCTTTGCTGGCTACTCAGCGTTAACGTGCCACTACATTTTTTCTTTCATTACCGAAAGTATGTCTTCGGGCTTAATTATTGAGACGCCGGTTAATCCACCGACGACCTCTATCAAAACTATTTTGTTTGGGTTGTTCAAGTCTACGCGGCGTTCGATGTTTGCAGCCGCGGCTTCTATAATGTCTCTTGTCGATATTGTTGTGAAGCGTTTTTCAGCAGTCACACGGAAAGTTTCGTTTTCCCTTATTTTTGAACTGAGCTCGGTTATGGCGCGCTGTATCTCGCCTAGGTCCGTGCGCACAACCTTTTCAACTGGAATAACTCGCAACGTGTAACGGAACTCATATGGTCTTTCTTTTAAAATGGTCCGAAATTTCTCCACAACCTCAAATGGATTAAACGCCGTTTTGGCTGCGATTAAGCCAGTTATGCCCGTTTTGTCAACTTTAGCTGCTGAATCGCCAATGTCTCCTAGCAGATACCACGCTTCAGAACAGGCGTCTTCCTCGTTTCCACGCGCAGTCGTTACGAGCAGGTTGAAGTCTCTCAACACCATTTTATCTCACCCGCAGTTATGGTCGTATTGAATACAAAAGTTGTTCCAGCCGGCTGAGTTTGCAAGGAAAATGTTGTTGCTTACTCATTTAGAATTTTCTGTTGTTCATGCACGGAATAATTTTGTTGCATTTTGAGACCATTAAAGGGATTGTTATGGCGGTGTTGCCCCATTTGAATAATACCATATTAATGTCTGTTTATCATGCAGTGTATATTCATTAAAGCCTACTGGACCGAATGTCCATTTTCGTTCGGTTTCTTCCCAATACCACCATAACCAGTACACCTCTTCGCTCAGATTTTCTTTTACGCCATCAATGGTGGTGACATAGCCTGGATAAAGGGGGTGCGTCTCAATTTTGGCAACTTTCACAGTTGCATTATACAGCGTGGCTCCGATCTGGAGAACAGTCTCATTATACCAAACCCTAGTTGTATTACCATAGTCAATTGCTAAATTTATGGAAATGGAAACCTCTCCCAGTTTCTTTGATATGTCTTGATAAAGGTCATTGTATTTGGTGTATTGCATATAATAGTATGAAGTTGCAATGGTCGCTATGACAGCCCAAGCAAGCAAAAATAGCGCCAGAAACCAGATCTTTTTCCCCGACATTACTTTCAAAGTCTAACCCGCCTCCACGTTGTTTTAACTTTTGGATAAATCAATACAATCAACAGCACGGTTACGATTTCTGTTACAAGTCCAACTGGATAGAAGACAATTGAACTTGGTAGAAAAAGACCTACAATAGCTGAGAAAAATGCTAAGTGTAGAGGAAGCGTGGGAATCAAAAGCAACACTGAGCTTAAAACATCGTAGATTAACAAAAGAAGGTAGGAAAGTATTCCGAGCCCCAACAAGGAATCATCATTATTCACTTTACGTGCTAAGGGACTTAGCGCGCCAACCAGCCCCATAGAAAGAGATGTGACAATTGTCCATGGACCCGCAAAACCGATGAAAAGGTCAGAGACCAAAAATGACATACTGCCGATTAAAAAACCAGCAGCAGGACCTAGCATTAGACCACCCAAAATGGAGAAAACCGCCGGAAAGTTCACGAACTGGAGAGGCCCGACAAAAACATGCTTAACAAGGCGAAGAGACGAAGACAAGGCTATGAAACTCGCCATAACAGTTACGGGAAGCACCCTGTCTCTTCCAAAAGTCTGTGTTCGCATATTCAAATTGGTTGGATTATCCATCCTATAAGAGTTTCGGTCTCCAGACCATTTTTTCATTCAAAAAGAATTTGTGGTCGGGCGGGCAGGATTTGAATTCGCCGAGCTGAAGGCTCCTTTGGCTCCAGCTCTCCTGCGACGCACCGGTTTCTGCTTTAACCGGCCTATTTGCGTTGTGTGCTTGATAGGCTGGGTGACTCTCTGCCAGATGGGCAGGGGTCTACAGCGTCTCCGTCGATAAGGCGTTGAGCCTTATCGGCTCGGAAGCTCTACCAAGCTGAGCTACCGCCCGCTGCCGACCAAAGTGTTTACAGAATGAACAATGTGATTTATGTGTTTCGCATTTGTTTCCAGTATTTTGTATCTCCTCTGAACGGCTCGTCGACGATGTGCTTGTGTTCTCGGATCTTCAATCCTCTTCATTCTTCTCTCTTCACTTTTTGTCTTCTCAGGCGAAGTCTCATGGTTAAGATTTTTTCTGTTGTAAATATTCTGGCGGCAATGTACAACACAACCAGTGTGAAAGCAGTGACGTAGACTATTCCAAGAATCGGCATCGTGTAGTCTCCTGTGTAGATTGCTCTCGCCGCCAACATGGGATGCGTGAAAGGTAGGGCTAGCAAGAAAATCCTCAAACCTAACGGCAAAGTTTGTATGTCTGCGAACATGAGGACAAACATTGGAATGAGCAGCGGCGTGTACACAAAGCCGAGCAGAGACTGTGCACCGCGCACGTCCTCAGCGAAAACCGAAACCACAACAGCCAAGGCGAGGGCGCAGAGCAAAGAAACAAAAACAGACATCCCCAGAATTGCATAACCCAGAAGGCTGGATGAGAGCCCACTTACACCGAGGTCAATTGGTGGCTGCGGGGTTGGCGCCCCGAACGTTAATGACCCCATGTAATAGATTACCCCAACGATTGTGGCGACGGCACCTATCGCCGCGACTATTGTTGACCCCGCCAATTTACCAAGCAACATCGTGAATCTGCTGAGAGGAAGGCTCATCAAGGTTTCCAGTGTTTTTTCCTCCTTCTCTGACGCTACGGAAGTTGCTGCAAGTTGCATGGCTAAGATAATTAACATGAAGAGAGCCAGGGGCAAACCGAAAAACTGTGCTTGGGCAAATGTAAAGAGAACCGACGGGTTTACATCAACAGGTTTCCCCTTCACAATAGTTCTCTGAGAAACGTTAACGGGATCTAAAACAACGTCAGGATTGTCTGGAAATTTACTTTGAACAGTTGCATATATCAAGCTCTGTTTAAAAGATTCTAACAAACTCTGCACTGTGGAAAAAGTGACCGCCTCGGCTATGCCTCCTTCCCTGAAAACTCCATAAACCCTTAAGTCTCCCCTTTCGCCGTTTGTAATGTTTTGACTGAAGTTTTCGGGTATGATTATGACCGCTGTAACATTCGAGTTTTGAACAGCGGCGGCGATTTCGTCGATGTTCTGGGCATCAATCGTCACCACCGTTACGTTGGGTGAGGATTCCAAGAAATCTGTTAGGTTTTGGGCTGTGGCTCCTTTATCAAGGTCTACAACTGCAACTGACAGTGTCTTAATGCTTTCTTGCACGGCTTCTGTTGAGATTCTTATTGTGGTCCCCATCAACGGAAAAATCAACAGAGGCGCAAGAATAATGCCTAAGAGTATTCTTGGGTCTCGAATCATTTCCCTAACTTCTTTTGTGACGATGTTTCTCAATCCTTCAAACAAGGCCAGCCACCTCAGCAAAAACCTCTTCGAGATTAGCCGCTTTATGCTTCACCTTGAGTTCGGTAGGCGTGCCCTCAGCCACAATTCGACCTTTGTTTACCAGCGCCACCCGATCGCAGAGGTGTTCCACTTCCAACATGTTGTGGCTTGAAAGCAACACTGCGACTCCATATTCCTTAACGTATTGTTTGATTATTCCCCTAACGTGATAAGCATGAAGAACATCTAAGCCACTGGTAGGCTCATCTAACACAGCGAGTTTGGGCTTGTTCATTAAGGCTCGCGCCACAAGAAGACGCCGTTTCATGCCCTTGCTGTAAGTTTTCACCCGGTCTTTCAAGCGGTCGCCCAGCCCAGAAATCTTGGAGGCATTCTCAACCATCGCCTTCAGATGATCCCTGCCTTCACTGTTGAATTTGCCCATGAACTGCAAATACTCATAACCCGACAAGTTCTTGTAGGCCCCAGCCTCCTCAGGCAAGTAACTAATCAGTTTGCGAACCTCGGAGGCTTCACGCACAACATCATGACCAAAGATTTTCACCAAACCGGAAGTTGGCAAGAGCAAAGTGGAGATAATCCGTAGGGCAGTTGTTTTGCCAGCGCCGTTTGGACCAATTAAGCCGTAGATTTCGCCTGCCTTAACCTGAAAACTCAGACCATCAAGAGCCCTTATATTGCCAAAAACCTTCACAAGCTCCTCAGCCTCAACAGCAAAGCTCATACAGTCAACTCCTAGGAGCAGAGACTGCGAAGAGAAAGCAATTAAGTTTTACTTCGCGCGAGCTTCCGCTTTTGCGGTGCCTTTCTTTGTAAGCCAAAATTGTCTGGGAACTTGAGTTGCATCGTATCCTGCAAAGCCATGTTTGTCTGCGAGTACGGCGGAAGCAATCATAGTTATGGTCCTCTTGAGTATGCCTTCTGAAGTGCATTCAAGCAATCCAGTAAATTCTGGATTTTTCTTCATCTGCCCAATTATTTCTTCCACACTAGAAGCGTGTTCTTTGTCGGTTGCACCCAATTCTTGAAGCGCTTTCAGTATTGCGTGGTTAAAGCGACCTCTCACAACCTCAGCAGCCTTAGCGATGGCCTCGGTTGGTAAAGAGGGCCTAGGCGGCCCCATTTCCACTTCTCTAAAACCCGCTTCGTCCATAATTTGCATGATTTTGGAAACATCTGCTAAGGTTTTTACCCTAACACGGATCTCATAAGAACCTTCAACTTGCACTTAACCACCGTAAATGATACGTAAACGAAGACGTATTTAACGATTTCGATTAAGACGTTACGTATCCCAAAAAAAATAAGACGGAAATGATTAGCCGACTGGAATACACGCGCATCCTTTCTTTTTCCGCAAGGTTAACAAGACAGCCCGAGACATTCTCCTTACTAAATCAGAGTTAGAATTCCTCGATCATATGAAGCAACGTGAAAACACATGAAAAGATTTCGCGTCGTTACAATAATATTCGTTCTATCGCTGTGGATGCTGTCACCTTCGAATCTATCATTTGTGCAGGGTGAAACGAAAAACATCAGTTACTTCCTCAAGTCAACAATTAGATACAGCAACCCTAGTCAAAATAGAGTTTGGGATTTCACCGAGAGGGAAGAAGATCGAACGATAGGTTTGTTCATGAACAACACTTGGCAAACGGTTGAGTTGGTGAATTCCACCCTTCCCCTTGAGAGAATGGAAACCGATGACGACGGAAACCCAGTTGCCGTCTTGCAGTTTCCAGAATCAGTGCTAAACCCTGGAGAAAGCTTGGGCTTCACGGTTTGGTATCACATAGTTTCTAAGCCGCGCCTAATGCCAAACATAATCGAGAGCGAGTCACTGAGCCTGACAGACATACCTACGAGTCTGGTTAATGAATACACGCGTGAAGAGGGCCCCTGGCAAACCAACAATCAGACATTACGTGAATTGGCATCTAATCTAAAAGGAAGTGAAACAAGGGTTCTGACTATAATCAAGAATTTCATAACGTGGATTGGATGGTACATCTCTTATCCAAAGGAGCGACATGAAAATCCGTACTATCCCAACGTGACTTATGCACGAAGAGAAGGAGATTGCGATGACCAAGCCGTTCTACTGATTACGCTGTCTCGGATAGTGGGAATTCCATCCTATCTCCAAGTTGGCAGCATCTACTCGCCTGGACAACTTGATAACGCTTCCTACTGGAATGGCCACATGTCAATTGTTGAGCGTCAGATCGGTTGGCACGGATGGGCTGTAGTTTATGTTCCGCCCTGGGGCTGGTTGCCTGTCGACTTAACCTACGTACGAGACAACCCCACAGATCCATTAAGTTCCATAACGAGTGGAGCTGTAACCAACCAAGACACAATTCAATACATGAATGTTACACGCACGGATTATGTGAACCTGTCTCTGGAAGCCGAAGCGTTTCTTACAGAAAACGGGTTTCAAGTTTATACAGAAGATGAAATGATCTTAGACATCTGGCAAGATGCTAATGGAACTCCTCCATTCATAGGCATTGACCCCTTGATTCCCGCGAGTCTTGCAGTTGCAATAGTTCTTCCAGTTGTTATATTATTCTTGATCTCTAGACGCTGGAGAAAGAGAATCGCAGAGGAAACACCGGCATCCGTAAGTAAGAATCTGTAAAACTTTTTGCGACCACGTTAAGTCTTCTTAGAGCGCTTTCTTTTTTTAAGGTATGCTCTCCATGTCATAGCCCATTTTTTAGGGTCGTCCAATGGAGCCTCGTTCATCTTTGCTATAGTTGAGTTGTGGGGCGCCGTTTTAACTATTTCAGGATTTGTATATGCTTCCTTAGATACTCGACTGAGCACTGCAGCCCAGTAATCCATATCAGCCTTCGAATATGTTTCACATGGCTCAGGTGTAAAGGGCTCGGGAACGACCCAAGGATGATGACTTGTCCAAACGCTTTGGATACCATAATCTATTATTCTACGGTTCGCGTCTTGAATTCCTATTCCCGTGTCTTCTTTCAGTTTTTCTAGGCTATACCTGATCTGATCCACTCTTTTTTCAACTTTGTAAGGTTTAGTCACTCCAGAAATCGCCAACAGCCTCTTTTCAAGATAGTTATTGTTTATCATTGACACCTCAGCGGCTTCTCTTAAACCCTCGGCACCCATACTCATTGCCCATGCGTATGCCCTGAGAACCACTGGAACGTTTCCATAGAAGTCTTTGATCTTCCCAATACTGTATGGTCTATTATAATCCAAGTGATACTTGCTCCCGTCAAATGTCACCACTGGAACCGGAAGGAACCTTGCAAGCTCCTTTTTAACTCCAAGAGCGCTACACGCTGGCCCATCACTTCCGTGAGGAGACGCGAATGTTTTATGCAGGTTAAAGAAGCACATGTCAAAACCTGCATCCTTAGCCTTCGTTATACCCAATATTGCATTGGCATTGGCCTGATCATATAGGCAAAGTCCTCCTACTTCATGGATTATCTTTGTCCATTCATCAATTTCAGGATTAAAGATACCAGTGTCTTCGGGATTCGTTATCATCAAGCCAGCGGTATGCTTAGATACGGCAGCCTTTAAAGCCTCAACACTGGGGAGGCCAGTTTCTTTGTCTGGGTAAAGGGTTATGACGTTAAAACCAGCTGTAGCTGGGGTTGCAGCATCGCAAGGGTGCGAGAAAATTGTGGTGATTACTTCATTCCTCTGTGCAAGTTCTCCATTGATTTCATGATACTTTCTAATTATACAAGCACCAGTGAATGCGGACTCAGAGCCACCGCCAGCGTGAAAGCTAAACTCATCCATTCCGGAAATCTCGCTTAGAAAAACCTTACCAAACTTGTATACTACCTCTAGGATGCCTTGAATTGTATCTTCGTCTTGTAGTGGGTGAATCTCAGCTATTTGTTTAACCAACTCTTCGTTAACCTTGGGGCTGTATTTCATTGTGCAAGTGCCTTCACCCAAGTCAATGTTTATTTCCATACCGAGTGTCTGCTGTGACAAGCGC
>Ga0315309_1000026_pt1 | contig 95083 bp, 104 predicted proteins | sample TDP4_MG_FD_203080 | JGI IMG/M metagenome (GOLD analysis project Ga0315309, IMG submission 203080) | Freshwater sediment microbial communities from Lake Towuti, South Sulawesi, Indonesia - TDP4 | ecosystem: Environmental > Aquatic > Freshwater > Lake > Sediment | place: Indonesia: South Sulawesi... | reverse complement strand
AGCTGGGTTTAGACCGTCGTGAGACAGGTCGGACTTTATCTGCTGGGAGTGCTGGCTGCCTGAGGGGAAAGGGTCCCCAGTACGAGAGGAACGGGACGCTGTGGCCACTAGTTAACCGGTTGTCCGACAGGGCAGACGCCGGGCAGCCACGCCGCTGAGGATAAGGGCTGAAAGCATCTAAGCCCGAAGCCTCTCCCGAAAATAGGCAGCCATTCCCCTAAAAGGCTGGGCTGGTAACAGCCTATGCTACGGGGACGAGGGCTCCCATAGAAGATGGGTTTGATGGAGCCGGGGTGTACGCCGGAAGGCTTCGGCCGACCGGTTCAGCCTGCGGCCTCCAACCGCTCGAGATGTCGGGCAATAAGCAGTGTCTGGACGATATTCAAATGGTGAACCTTTACAAGTGTGTGAAAGGCTTGTGCATGGTGTATTATGCGCTTGAGCTTTTGCTTTCTGCGTGACTAGACCCTCCTTATATATACATTGAATTATGGGTTAGAATTTGAGTTTGGGCTTTCCCTCCTTTTGTCATAAAAAGGTTTAGTGACGCAGAAGTTTAAACGTGGTATCAAAAGTTTGATTAGCGATTGGAAGGTATTGTACTGTTGATGAGATAGAGGTGTGGTTGAAGTATGGCGAAGTCCCGAAAAGACCCTAGGGAGATTCTTCTTAAGAATGTTGAAGCGGACGCTGAGATTCTCAAGGGGCTTAATAGCGGAGCCAAGAAGACAAGAAAATAGGTTATTCTATTTTTAGATTGTGATTGTTATCCTTGCATTAGGGTTTTTAGTTGTTGGATTTCGTTGGCTAAGGCAGGATAAAGATAATCAAGAACGCGGTTAATCTCATCATCACCAAAACCAAGCACCCTAGAATCGTTTTTTGATGTGCTGCTACTTAAGGTGAAACATACTCCGTGCCATCTTTCAAAACCAAATCAGGCACCAAACGCCGCCCATCAACAGACCTAAAACTAACCTCAGGAACAACCACAACGCCCCTACGCTTAAGCTCCTCAACCAACAAATCCCGCAAAGTCGTCTCAGTAGGCTTACCCAAACTCATCCGCATTAACCTCATCATTTTGTTATATCTAAGATTAAACAAATATTTGCATTGGTCAAGCATAAGTTTTCGGAAGAGTTAAATGTTACTTCAGTGTTATTTTATGTAACAGTGGTGATATTAATGAGCGTAGTTAAAACACGAAAAGTCGGCGGTTCCCTAGTCGTCACTCTGCCAAAAAAACTCGTAGAAAGCAAGAAAATCAAAGAAGGCGAAATCTTAGAGATAACCATCAAAAAAGCCAGAAAAGACGGTTTCGGCGCATTCAAAGGAATGAAACCCTTCACGGCAGAAGACGAGCTGACAACTCATGACTGACAAATACGTTATAGACGCTTACGCTTGGATAGAATACCTAATTGGAAGCAAAGCAGGCGTCCAAGTCAACTCCATACTGGAAGAAGAGAACAACGAGATATACACGTGTGCCGTAACACTTGCCGAAGTAATAAGCAAAGCCGCACGAGAAGGACAGGACATTGAAGCCGTTTATGATATCTTGACAAGTAATTCAAACGTCATCGACGCAGACGACGAAATCTCCAAAGGGACAGGCATCCTACATGCCAGAATTCGAAAAACCAAAAAAGACTTCGGATTGGCTGACGCTTACGTGCAAGTAACGGCAATAAAAACTAGTTCAAAAATATTAACTGGAGACCCTCACTTTAAAGGCGTCAAAGAGGCAATACTAATAAAACAAACTTGAGACACTAACTCAGAAGTTACACAAATTTTCATAAAAGGGAAATGTCAATGCGTGAGTTTATTTTGTACTCTCGTTTGGGGCGGACTGACTCAAACTGGACAAACCTACATGATGCTGGACGCTTAGACATAGTTTACGAGTGCGCGGTCGCCAGCCTATTTCTCAGCCACGCCATACGCAAAAACGTCGCCTTCCACACAATCCTAAGCGGTCCACCAAACCCACCCCTACACCTAAAAATCGAAGGCTCAACACTTCACGATGTACGCACAGACCAAGAAACATGGAAACAAATCCTAAAAAAAGGCCTATCAGAAAAACCGCACCCAGGCATAACCACACACAAAACCAGCTTCGAAGCCCTACTAAAAACAAAAGCCAAAGAAGCCCAAATCTACGTCCTCGAAGAGGGCGGAAAAGACATATCCAGAGCAGAAATGGGCGAAAAGCCCGTCTTCGTCTTAGGCGACCACGTGGGCTTACCAAAAAAGGTCGAGGGCTTCGCACTACGCTACGGCGAAAAAATATCCCTCGGAAAAAACCCATACCTAGCAGCCTCGTGCATAACAATCCTAAACTACCTACTAGACAGAAAAGAAACGCCCTCAAAAAAGCTAAATACCTGAGAAAATACGAAGAAAGAATGATGATACACTAAAACCCAAAACCGCCAATTCATATTTGAACACAACAAACCTTTAATCCCCACCCTCCCTTTCTAAGAAACTTGTGGTCAACATGGCCGAAAGAAAACAGAAGCGCGAACCATACAGCTCTATCGAATTGACCTGTGAAGAGACAGGTTTTGTTCTAGAACCAACACAAGTTGAAGTCGGCTCGGGATACACCGTTTCCGTCAGCTACGACGAGAACGAAAAACCCATAATAGACGTGAAAACCTACGGAGAAGTAGACATCGCAAAAGTGCGAAGAGAACTCGAACGAGTATTCCCAAACGCCCAAATCCGACAGCTGAACCAAACACAATCAGTAACCATAGTCAAAAAACGCAAAAGAAAAAGCAACATCAAAAAAGAATAGAATGCCACAAAAATTTCGCCCAAAATTTCGGATTCGGACATGAGATTAAAAATAAAGCAAAACCACTTTCATATAAATTTTCTCTCAAAAACTGCAAAAATCAACATACAAAACAAACATTTCAAGAGTGAAAGCCAAACTTAAACCGAAGCATCAAAACTCACAAAACGCAAATCAACTTCTTAAAACTCTCCACCAAACTTTTACATCATCCTTCGCCCAAGGTATTCTCCTGTTATCGGAATTTGTGTTCCGCATTTTGGACACTTCTTTTCTTTAGCGATTCTGTAGCGAAGTATGTAGTATCCGTATCTCTGAATCAGCTTCTCTCCACAGTTATGGCAATAAGTGTTCTCGCATCTATGCCCAGAAACATTCCCAACATACGGGTAAAGAACGCCAGCCTTCTTCGCCATTTCATACGCTTTCTCCAACGTCTCCACTCTCGTCGGCGGATTGTTGAATCTGTAGGCTGGAAAATAACGGGTAAAATGCAGAGGAGTCTCAGCTCCAACCTCTTTTAAATGCTTTTCAATAACCCACATTAAAGCTTCTTCGCCATCATTAACATCCCCAACAACCAAATTCACAATCTCAACATGTAACCCGAGTTTTTTGGCTTCTCGCCCGTTTCTCCAAATCTTCTCTACATCAGCCCCTCCGCAATACTTCTCGTATACTTCGCTGTTGCCTTTTATGTCGATTTTAAGTCCATCCATTCCAGCCTCACAAAGCGCCTTCAAGGCATCCAAAGTCATGTAACCATTTGAAACATAACAACAATATCTTATCCCCTTTTCTTTACCCAATTTGAAAAGCGGAATCACCCATTCAGACAAAAGCGTGGGTTCCTGAAAGCTTGCACACAAGCCGATATCACCGTTATAAATAGCGAGCTCAACCATTTTCTTGGGCGGATAGTAAACTGCTTTGTCTGGTTGCGGCTCAACTTTTGAAAGGTGAAAGTTCTGACACCACACGCAGTTTAGGTTGCAGGACCATGTTGAAAACGTGAGGGCTGTTGAACCCGGCCAGTAATGGAAGAACGGTTTGATCTCTATTGGACGACTTTCAACCGCGTTTATGTCACCGTAAACAAGCGTGTACAATCTGCCGTTTATGTTTACTCTTGTTTTACAGAATCCCTTATAGCCTGGAAAAATTTCACATCTTCTTTCACAAAGGCTGCACCTAACCCTGCCGTCTGGGAGTTTTTCATAAAACAAGGCTTCTCGAACCGTTGGATAAGTGGTTAATTCAGGCATAAGCCACTCACAACACGATTACTCAGCACTTTAATTAAGCTCTAGCATTTCTGAAATGCTCCCAACCTCTTGGTTCAATAACCCTCCTTCTCCCACCGATTTCTAAAAAAATTTTCCTTTCAGCAGTTACTCTGCCAATTGGCAGAAGCATCCCCCCCACTTTTTTAACGGTTTTCTCCGCACTTCTCCAGAGTTGGGGCTCTATCGTTAAGACAAGTTCGTACTCTTCTCCGCCATAAAGAGTCAACTCCAACGGTTCAAGCTTTTTGACTTCAGCGAACTTCTTTACCTCTTCGGCTATTGGAAGCCTATTGATTAAGAAGCCAACCTTGCTCGCCTTCGCAATTTCATAGAGACTCCACGCCAAACCGTCGCTTGAATCAATGCATGCTGTAACGGCTTTTGTCCTGTTTAGGGCTAAACCCTCTTTTAATCGTGCACGCGGCATCAAAACCGATTCAACAAGAAACTTGCAAAATTCAGACGGTGCTTCAAAGCCCTCAAGAAGAATTTTCAACCCAGCGGTTGTTTTACCGAAAGAACCTGTAACCGCTACAAGGTTTCCCGGCTTTGCTCCGCTCCGCAACATAATCTCGCCTTTTTTTGCCATTCCGAAAAGTGAAAGGCTAATCACAAGGTCTGAGGCTTCATTTGTGTCTCCGCCAATAATATATGCGCCATATTCACGTGCTCCCGCATTTAGCCCCGCTCCAATTTCTTTTACGTCCTCTCTGGTTAATTTTCTCGGCAACCCAAGTGAGACAAGCATTACCTTTGGTTTTACACCTTTCGCGGCGAAGTCGCTGACGTTCATTATAACAGCTTTGCGGGCCGCTTGCCAAAGGCTCATCCCCGGCGGAACATCAGTCTTGCCCACCAACATATCCGTTTTTAAGATCATTAGTTGGCTATCGTCTATAGCGAATGCTGAAACGTCATCGCCGAAAGGAATAGGCATCTGGGGCATTTCTTCCAACCGCTCCAAAATTAGTTTGATTATCTTTCTCTCCCCAACCGCTCTCAAAGGAGTCAAAATTTTACACCTTTCCATAATGAATAGGCAGTCTAGCCTTAAAAATTCTCAACAAATCCTAAGACGTAGAAGAGAAACGCCTATTCACCATAGTTCACCCGTAACCATAAATTTCTGCCTGTTTCAAGCCTGAGTGGAGAAAAACGGTTTTTAGGATAATTGTACTTATTATAATGTGAGCCTCGGTAGCTCAGCTCGGTAGAGCAGCGGCCTCGTAAGTCGCAGGTCCTGGGATCAAAGCCCAGCCGAGGCTTTTAGTTTTTGTATAATTTGTGTATTTTTGTTGTACTTGTGAACAGAAACGTTTATTAAATATTAATATTAACGATATATACTGAGGATGAACAATGCCTTCTTTCCACATCCACCACGAAAAACTGAAATGCCCATACAAGGGGTGTGAAAAATCCTTTGACAAGCCTACAGTCTTGACCGATTCATCCACGATACCGCGGCAAACATATTATGCGTGTCCCTACTGCATGTCAAAAATAGACATAATAGTAGAGAACATGAAAATCGTGGAAATCAAACCAACCGAATACCCGAAAGTTTTTGATTCACCGGCAAAATGCGTCCACTACTTCGGATTCCTAAACGTTCTCCCTAAAGACGCGCTAATACCAGACGAATGCCTAATCTGCCCAAAAGTGCTCCAATGCACCGTCAAGAAACGATAACAAAACAGCACTCATGATTTTGTTTTTCAGAATGTTTTAAATTCATCTTTTAAAATTTCTATTTGCATGTGAAAGCATAAGGGGCTGTCGGCTAGCATGGTCTAGGCTTGGAGACTTGGGCTCTCTATGTGCAGGGCCGTAGCGCGCTTTGCGCGGGAAGGACCCCGGTTCAAATCCGGGCAGCCCCATCAAGATGAGAAAACAACGAATCAGGCGGGTGGTTTAGGTCTTTTTCCCAAAGTCACTTCTACATCTAGTGTTTGATTTCCTCTTCTAACGGTTATAGTTATGGTCTGTCCAGAAAGGGTGTTTTCTTCCAGATAGCTTGCTAAGTCATCGCCGTTTTTGATGCGAGTTCCATTCATGGCAATTATTATGTCATTAGCTTCTAATTTCCCGTCTGAGGGGCCGCTCGGTAAAACTTCAACTATCCTCCAGCCATAAGTCACATTTACACCCATTCCCTGGGCTGTTTCATAATTCATGTCTGTTCCCTTAACACCTAGATAGGAGTGGCCGTCATAAGTGCCGTTCGTGATTAGGGATGTTATTTCCTTGAGTATGGTGTTTGAGGGAATGGCAAAGCCTAAGCCTTGAGAGTCGCTAACTATTGCTGTCGTTATTCCTATTACTTTGCCAAGGTAGTTCAGCAACGGGCCGCCTGAGTTTCCAGGATTTATAGGTGTGCTCGTTTGTATAATGTTAGCTATTACAAAACCTCCTGTGTACTCTTCGGTTATTGTCCTTCCAAGTGCGCTTATCACACCAGTAGTCATTGAACCCACCAAGCCATATGGGTTTCCGACGGCTATCACTGGATCGCCTACCCTCAATGTTGAGGAACTGACGATTTCTAGGGGCTTGAATTCGTCTTGCGGGGCGTCAGCAACTAATAGCACAGCTAGATCTGCATATGGGTCTGTTCCATTTACGGTAGCTGAGTATCCGTTTCCGTTTGAAAATGTTACGGCTATGCTTGTTGTCCCATGTACAACGTGGTAATTGGTTATTACAACCACTATCCCAGAGAAGTTGTAAACGAACCCGGAGCCTTGGACAGTTCCGTCGCTTGTTATCCCACGAATCAGAACGACTGAGTCTTTCACTCGTCCGTATAATTCTGATAAGGCTGTGCTGTTTTGGTAAATCGTTATATTTTGGCTAGTGACGTTTTGGAAGCCCCATAGTTGGGAGATTTGAGCTTCAAGATTTGAAACTTCATTCCTTAAGCTATTAATCTGTTGGAAGGTTATGTAGTAGGTTGTTATTACTCCAGCAGCCAATCCTGCTATGAATATTAACAATAGGAATGCTGAAGAGAATTTGATATAGCGTTCATCACCCAAACTGCTCACTCTCTTATCGAAAAATTGAATCGCATTCTTAAAAATAAAAGTTCCGCAAAAACATGAGTCAATCTCTACTATTCTTCGAAGAGTTTTGTGGTTGCTAAGAATGCGGTAATGGGTGTTGTCACTATTGCCATGATGAATGGGTAATATGGGGAACTGTTGTATAAGATGCCGCCAATATATGGTGCTATGACGGAGCTGAACATGCTTAGTGTTTGGGGTATAGAGACCCAGCGAGCCCTGATTGATTCTGGAGCTAGAGGTCCGACGATTGCGCTCATTAAAGACCATATTAAATATGGGCTTCCAGCTAGGAAAAATGTGATTATCAAGATACGGAAATCTCCAAACAACAGGAGAAGAATTAGAGAAAGGCTGCACAGCGCCATAGAAACAGAAAGCGCATATGATTTTTTCAACTTGTCTCCAAGCCTTCCCAACAGAATTCCCAAAACTGCTGAGCCGAAGAAAGAGACCGAACCTAAAACGCCTATCTCAAAATCACCGTAGCGATATACGTCTGCGAGAAACTTGGGAACGAAGGGGCGAAACAACATTAGAATAAACATTATTGAGCCGAAGAAAATCGACAGAGTGAGCAGTTTTCTTGTTTTGAAAAGTTTAAAAAAGGAGTAACGTTCTTCCGAAGACTGCTGTGTAAAGCCTATTGCACGTTGACTATTTATGAAGGTTAGGATTAAGCCAGCCAAAGCGTAAAGAATAAACGCCGAATAGAAAACAACCCGCATGCCGGCTTTTGCAGCTAAATAACCCCCTACGCCTGAAGAAAAAATATAACCAAAAGACCACGCGGAAGAAATTGCTGTGAAAGTTAAAGTCAACTTGGTTTTGTCAGCAGAGCTTACAATGTATGCAGTGCCTGTTGGTCCGCCGAGCCAAACGCCCCACAATATCATCCCGGGCAGCATTTGAAGCCAGTTTCCAGCAAGAGAGAAAATTATGGGAGCAGGCACCCACGCAATCCAACCGGCAATCATAATCTTTTTACGGTCATACCTATCTGCAAGCATTCCAGCCACAAACAAGGTTGAAGCTGCAACTAAACTTACCAAAGCGTAAAGTATTCCAACTTCCACAGAACTGGCCTTAAGGGTATCAGTCATGTAAACCGGTAAGAGATAGGAGTAAAGGCCGTCTCCAAAAGAACCCATCAAGTTGGAGGCAAAAATTAGTTTTAAGTCTTTGTTCAACACTTCGAATGGGAAGCCCATCCTCAGAATTTTGTGATAGTCGGCTTTAGTCAACGCTAGGACTCCTGTAGTTGTTTGAACTTTTAAGGTTTAACTTAGTAAATTGTTCGATGATTTTATCCTTTTTGCTTAGAATGCGCTGGTTATTAACCCTGATTGCTCTTTTGCTCATTGGGTCTTGACAAGTATTACTTTCTTCTGTCTATTATGTCCAAGGCTTCTGGTCCTGTACCAATTAGAGCAACCGGTATTCCTGTTTGTTTTTCAATTTCTGTTATGAACTGTTTTGCTTCTCTTGGAAGTTCATCATATGTTCTCGCACCTTTGCATTCTGGGTATAAGGCGTCAAGTTTTGTAACGGCGGCTTGCGTTGCGCCATTAATTATTGCCGCTTTCCGCGCTAGTTCAAAGTTAAGGGGGGCGGAGCGCCTCTCGCGGCCCGTTCCAGCAGCAGTTTCAAACCACCCACGCCTCAAAGCCTCTTCTTTCGTCAATTCTCCCGGTAACGAGCCTGTGCCAACCCTTGTCATAAAACTCTTAAAAACTATTAAGACGTTGTCAACCTTCGTTGGGCCTACGCCTGCTTCGGAGCATATTGCTGCGGCGCTCGTGTCTCTGCCTGTCACGTAGGGGTATGTTCCGTGGAAAAGCGAAAGCATTAAGCCCTGTGTTCCTTCTAACAAGACATTTTTGCCAGCGTCTATTGCCTTATTGACCTCTGTTGCCACATCTGCCAGGTATGGCTGCAGTTCCGGAACATCCTTTGCGAGTTTTGCTGTTCTGCGAACGCGTTCCTCGATTGCCGGCCCCACACCCCATCCGGTTGTTCCCAGCCCCTTTAAATGCACGTTTGTTTTGTCTTGAGTCGAATGTTTCTCTTCGATGATGGATGCTTGATGGTCTATGCCTATGCGGTTCTTAACGTTTGTTGCTTCAACTTCCTCGAGGAACTTTGCAACGTGAATGTTTGCGCCAGCGCCAATCAATATGCGACATTTTTCATGGATGAAGGCGGCTGGAACCATGTGTAACGCGTATCGTTTGCCTTGATACCAAACGGTGTGTGCCGCGTTAACGGATCCTGTTCTTACACAAACGTCTAACCTGTCCTTTAGAGCTAAATAAGAAACGATTTTTCCTTTTCCTTCGTCTCCCCAGAAGGCTCCGGCTATGACTGTGCAGGGCATTTTATCACAATTGAGAAAACTTGCTGTGGATTATTTAAGATTATTTGCTAGTTTTATGTTAAAATATCTTGATTATAAAATTCCATTCTCTCTATTTTATGGAGTTTGCATCAAATCTCGACTTAATTTTTATCGTCAGGCCAGAATTAAATTCAGGTTTAGTAGCTCTGCCCATGCTATGCTTTTCAGCGGTATTCTAAACGCGTTTCTCTTTCCGTAGGGAACACACTTAACCAGGGTTTCTCTTCTGAATTCGTCTTTTAGAATCTCTGACAACTGAACATTTACTATGACTGAGCCGTCTTTCAAGTGGAGGTTCACGTTCTTTCCTAGAAAGGACTTCGCCGTGTTTACGCTGAACCTCTCCATCTTCACCACTCCAAATCTTTGTCAGCTATTCTGCTCCAGCATCGCCTGCAAATGGGCAGTCTATCCCCTCTAAAAAGAATGTAGACCTCAATGTTGTTGTTCTTGCATTCCCTGTTCCACGGGTTTCTGCAACGTTCCATTAAAGCAAACCTCCAGTAGCAAGCCGCAGTCAACACGCTCTGTCTTATTTTGCTTTTAAAACTCTCTGCTTAACGACATTTTCGCATATTGGAGAGAGATAGGTTAAAGTGAATTCTTATTCTAGAAAAGCTGAATACAACACTAGGTCTTATTCAAATAATCTTTCCTTAAGTAGGCTTCTGGGACAAAACCAAGCTCAACACACACTTTGCACATGGCTGTGTTCCAAGGTCTCGTGAAAAGCTTCACCTTTTTCCTTCCCACAGCTTTTGAATGCTCTATGGCTTTTCGAACAAGTTTCGTGGCTATTCCTCTTTCTCGAAAATCCTGTTTCACAGCCACCATGTGAATTTGGGCTGGAACCTCTATGCTTCCTTCTGTCATTGTCAAAAAGGCAACGACTTTAGATTCTTTAATTTCAGAGACAAATATCTTTACGCCAGGTCTCTTCGAAAACTCAACAAACTGTTCAGCCGTGATCTGCTGCATACCTCGTGAAACCTCGTCGCCGAACGCCTCACAAAAAATCTCTGCAAGCGTTGGTGCATCCTTTTCGTAGAAATCTCTAATTTCGAACATCTAAGCAGTCTCCATAGTTGTTTGAGGGTCTTAACCTTTAATTCTTGATGGCGCCTTCTCTAATTTCCTTAACGGTTTCATTCCAAAATCTTCAAAACCCACCTTCTCAAGTTTTTCCAACTCTGCCTTTCTAAAACCGATGTAGATGCCATCATATTTTCTTCCAACCCAAGCCCTTGTTGACTCTCCTACCGTAACAACCTTGTTAAGCAACGGATTAGTCACGATTATGCTTGACACAGTAAGCTCCTCTCCGTTCAGGATTATTTCGCGCTTTTCTCGTAAGACAACTTCTAAGCTTTTTTCTAATCCTCTAATTTCAAGGAAATTTCCTCTTCCTCTACGAATAACGTTCCCGAGTCCTATCTTCTCCACATCTATGTGGCTGACTCTTGCCCTAGCGTAGCCCTTTAAATGAATGTAGACTTTAGCATCAATCTTTCTTTCACAAGGCATCAAAACAGTGGATACATCCATCCTAACTTTTCCATGAATTTCTTTCCTCATTGGATGACCCGCTCAAATGTGGATTATTTCGGGCATTATCTTTTCCTTAGTTATCTTCAGCGAAGCCACAGTTGGTTTGGTTATAAAAGGCGGCAAGGGATTCGTTGGGCTTCCAGGATTTATGAATAAGGTCTTTTCTTCCCATTTTATGCTAGAGTTATGTGTATGTCCATAAACCAACACATTAAAGCCGTTCTGCCTAGCGATTTCCCGCATTTTTCCCATTCCAAAAAGTGTTCCAGGGTTATGCATAACCCCTATTTTCCAATCAAAAACCTTGACACAATTCAGTTTTGGCAGTTTCCCGCGAATTTCAGGTCCGTCCATGTTTCCGTAAACAGCCAAAACAGGAGCCAGCTGCTCCAACTCGTCAATAACAGACAATCGCACCAAATCGTCCGCATGCACTATGAAATCCACCTTCTCAAAGACTTCAAAAACTCTTTTCGGAATACTCCTAGCCCTCTCGGGTATATGTGTATCAGATATCAAACCGACAATTTTGGTCGCACAGTATTCAGACAGTTTGAAATAGAGTTGTGTCTGCTCTCCCGCCATTTAAAGGGCCTCTAACATTTCTTTAGCTGGATAATTAAATAAGCATTTCAAACAGGGACGTGAAAGCTGGACTCATGCTTTTCTTTTCCATATTTGCATGCTTTTTGGCATTCCGTGCACATTAAGTGAGAGTTACTTGTAAAAGATGCTTCATACTTTCCGAACTTTTCATTACGCTCAAAATTTTCTTTATTTGTGAGATGAAATCCAACCAGGCATTTGCTGTCGTCAACTTTATATGGGATTAAGGCGCCTACAGGGCAAGCTTTTAGGCAGTTTTCACAATCGCCACAAGAGTCCTGTTCGAAAGGCTTGTCTGCCACCATCTCTGCATTCGTCAAGATCGCAGCTAAACGTATCCATGGACCAAAAACCGGGTTTATTATTAGAGCATTCTTTCCGTAGTTTCCAAACCCAGCCAATTGCGCGAGACGCTTGTAAGATAGCGAATGAGCAGAAATAGCCTTGTAACCATTCTTTTCCAGGTGGTTCGCTACAGATTGCGCTAAGACTGCAAGTGGAAGGTAACCTGGGTAAACCCACTTTTCATCCTTTTTTATCGCTAACTCAAGCATGTCATCCCAAACATGATAGCCAATTACAACAACAGATTTGGCGTCTGGCATGATCTCCGTGGTTTTCTTGGTGTATTCTTGGATTGTCCACCCAACCCGGATGCTGGGAAAAGAGTCAAACATGTTCGCAGAAACGATTCCAACAAGGCTGGCGCCAAACTTTGAGGCAATTTCCTTAACCTCGGATGTAAGTTTCTCAGCTTTAGAATCAGTTTTCAACTTTAACTCTCCATTTGTGTGTTTAAAGTCCTCTGTAACATCCCTATGGGAGTTTCAAATAAAAGTACTTCTCCCTCATCTCTTTAGGTGCTATGCCAACGCCACACCACGTTCCAAGAGTTTCAAAAATAACCGCCTTATCAGGGTCTCTAAGGTTAACTCTTGGTTTTTCTCCGTCTCTCTCCTCCAGAGCCTTTGAAATAAAGGTTCCAACTTCATTGGCGACTTCTTGCGAGGAGAAAACCCCTTTTAGGCCTCGCCTTTCAATTCTAACGCAGAAGGATTCGCCTTTCTGAATCTTCTTGAGAAGTGGCTTTATGGCATCGCAGAATTCTTCAGCAACCCTTTCCGGAGGGAAAATAAAGGACTTATCGATGGGAACAACCCTAGACAGGGCGAAGATGTTTCGTTTCTCAACTTCCTCCAGAAAAGCCTCAAGATTTTCAACCTTGCCCCTTATGACGTCCTTAAAGCTTGTCTTGTAAAAGCCTCCAAGCTCCTTCAGTTGCCCTAATAACTCTCTTTCCCCATAACGGTGAGCGGTCAAAACTACTTCCATATTATGAAAAAAGAGTGTTTTCTGACGGATAAAATTTGCTAGGAAAATCTTGAGACAAACTTGCTTTCCCTAACAAAAAATCTTAATTTCTGAGGTAAATCCGTCTTCACGCCGATTCTATGGGAGGAACAAATCTGGAGGCTTTCGCTTTTTCCTTCGACAACCACTAACTGACTGTTCTTTTTTGTCAGACCAACTCCGTTCAACTCCCTAGTTATGGCCAACGCCTCCGTCAACTTTCCTGGACCATTAGTTAAATCGTGCAAGTCTTTCACATCTCTGTTTTTCTGCATGACTTCAATTCCATCCAAGGTTCAATGGCCCTTATCAAAACGGCTCCAACTCCACTTTTATGTGTGCAACAATGTTTAGGAGCCAATTTCCATGAACCATGTAAATGAAGGCTTTTCCAACATCCATAAACATCAACTCGTTAAACACCTTCCTTCCCTTGTAGGCTTTTGAAGCTAGGTCGTTTTCTCCATAATAAGCCTCGGTCTCAACGATTTTTCCAGACAAAGTTTCAGAATTCAGATTTCTCACTAAGATTTTTCCAAGCAAATCCTTCGCAATTATCACTGGGTCTCTCTCATAGAAATTTCTCTGAAGTGTGTTCATCTCTCGTGCCCCTCTCGACCACCTTTAAGAATATGTTGAGTGATGAGGTTTAAATCTCTAAAAAGCTAAAAATTTAATGGTGTCTCACTTGATCGAGTCCTATGATTTTGGCTTAATAGTCATAAACGGGAAAAGATACACAAGCGACGTTATAGTTTTCCCTGAGCGAGTCATTGATGGATGGTGGAGAAAGGAAGGACACAGGCTATACGTGGATGATTTAAATGAAATCCTTAACCATGAGCCAAAGCCAGAAATCCTCGTAGTAGGCACAGGCTATTATGGACTTGTGAAGGCTTCGCCTGACGTGGAAAACGCTCTAAAATCTAGAGGAATAGGGCTGGTGACGCAACCGACAAAGGAAGCGTGTCAAACATTCAACAAGCTTTTAAAGTCTAACAAGCGAGTTGCCGGAGCCTTTCACCTTACCTGTTAAAGTTGACCTGTCGGCATTTCAACAGCCAAGAGCAGCGTAGCCTTTAAAATACCCTTAAGCTTCAATCTTGTAGGGAGCAAAGCTGAAAAACTGGGAGATTTATGCCGAACAAGTACGTAGCTTAACTGGTAGACTCGGTTTTGAGCGTGGTCCTCTAAGGTTTCTGGGATATGTTGTTGAGCTGGCTTCGGGTGAAGTTTACGATGAGATAAAGGGCGTTTACGTAAGGAATCCAGAGATATTCTGCAAATTGTTAGCACATTATTCTAAGGCTGAGCCTGTTGAAAGAACGGGAATACTTGTAGGGTTTCGAGACTTGCCGGGTGGATACGCTTATGAAGGCGCGTTTTTGCGGAGAGCCGTTTTCCCTGTAGCCGAAATGTTTGGAAGTGACCCAGAGGCGCTGGTGAAAGCAGCGAAGGTTTTGAATGGAATTAGGCTTTCACACGGTGATGCATCCGTTGAACTACCAGCCTTGCCTAAAGTCCCGTTAACTTACATTCTATGGCGAGGTAACGATGAGTTCCAACCATCTGCCAGCGTCCTTTTTGACGCTTCCGCAAGCAACTACTTACCGACAGAAGACCTCGCAGTCTTAGCCGAACTGGCAACTCTGCGATTGAAACATGTTGATTGTTATAAGAAGCCAAACCTAAAATAAAGTCTTAAGTGAATTAAACGTTATACATCCGGCAATGGGTGAATTGTCAAGATGTGTCCCAAATTGCTGAAGGAAATAGAAGAAGAGGTTACAAGCCTTCTAAGCGATTTGATCCGCATAAACACGACTAACCCGCCCGGAAACGAAACAGAGGCGGCAAAATACTTGGCTGAAACCCTAGAGAAGGAGGGCTTTGAATGCGAAGTTTTTGAGTCTGCGCATGGAAGAGGCAGCATAATCACGCGTCTTAAAGGAACAGGCAAAAAGCCAAGTTTGCTTTTGCTTTCGCATTTGGACGTTGTTGCCGCGAACCCGAAAGAGTGGAGCGTCGACCCCTTTGCTGGCTTGATTAAAGATGGTTTCGTTTGGGGACGTGGAGCGGTAGACATGAAGTCGATGACAGCCATGGGAGTCATGGTTGTGAAACTTCTGAAAAGGAATGATGTGAAGCTTAAAGCCGACGTGATACTAGCTGCAACAGCTGACGAAGAAAAGGGCGGAGAAGCAGGAGCAGGCTGGCTGGTGAGTAATCATCCAGAAAAAGTTCGGGCAGACTACGTGATAAACGAGGGTGATGGACTGGCAATCCCAGTTAACGGCAAAAACATCTACACAATTCAAACCGCGGAGAAGGGAATTCTATGGTTTAAGGTTAAGGCGAAAGGTACACCAGGACACGGCTCCAGGCCAGGTTTAGCAGACAATGCTATACTACGCATGAATAAGGTTGTAGAAAAATTAGGGAACCATCGCTCAGAAATTTCTCTCATTCCAACAGTGAAGCAATACCTAAGCGAAATTGCAAAAGAAAACAAAACCGCACAACAATCCCTGACGCTTTTGCTTCAAAACCCCAATTTAGGCGACCAAATTTTAGATGTGTTTGCTCAGAAAGACAAAGCCATGGCTGAGGACATTCGAGCAAAGCTCAGAATGACCATTGCGCCAACGATAATTCACGGTGGTGTAAAGGAGAATATAATTCCGTCAGAATGCGAAGCCGTTTTCGACTGCAGAGTTCTGCCCGGACAAACCCCGGAGGATGCCATGAATGAAATTAAAGGCTTGCTAAGGGATGTTGACATCGAAAAACTGGAGTTTGAAACAATTCAGGCCAACGAGCCCTCTGAATCGCCAACAAACACGCCACTTTACGAGCACATAACAAATATTCTAAAGGAGTTTGAACCAAAGTGTTCCGTAGCGCCAATATTGCTTACTGGCGGAACCGACTCCCGCTTTTTCAGAAAAATAGGTAGCATATGCTATGGTTTTCAACCGATGCGGGCGGACATGCCCTACGGAGAAATTTTGAAGACAATACACGGTATAGACGAGCGGATCTCCATAGAAAACCTAGTGTTGGGAACAAGCGTCCTTTACAATATCGTTGAAAGATTTATGACTTGAACGTGGAAATGCGTAATAGCCATAGTTCTAATACGTTGGACAAGTTTTGTGGATGAAAGAAAGTTTCATAATTTTTAAATCATAAGTAGGAATAATAAATTTGAAGAAGGAGAGAGGAGTAGGAAAAATGATTGGAAAAAAGAGTGTTACAGTGTTTGGCTTTGTGGCTTTGATTATGCTTAGCGTTTTTAATGCTGTTCCTGTAGGTTCTTGGGTTTATCCCGACTGTACAGCGGACACGAGGTATGAGAAGTTTGGTCCCAGATGCGACAGACTGCTTATCCAAATGTATGCTGGCTTGGACGCAGAATGTACTGCCCTTCAAGGAGGCTACATCGATATTATTGATTGGCCATTAACGAAGGCATGGGTTGATCAATTCAATATGCCTCCATACAACGAATCCATAAAGTTGGTTGATTACGGTTGTGACCTTGACGAGATAGTGCTTGAGATGAACAACAACCCAAACCCGTTTCTAGGCAACCCGCCTGATCCAACATACCCGAATCCTGTGTATCCTAACCCTTGCAGCATATCCAGCTTCCGGCATGCACTAGCCCACCTCATCAACAGAACGCACTTTATAATTGTGGAAGGCGGCCTTGCGATTCCAATGTACACGGAGGTTCCACCATGCTTAGGCGTTTGGCAGCATCCCGAAATATGCCCCGGCGGATTGCTGGATGAGTTGACGCATCCATTTAACATGACAGAGGCAGCCAGATTACTGACAGAGGATGACTTCTTGTATATCCCAGCAGAGTATCCTTGGAGGTTCTGGGATGGTAAGCCTGGAAGTGGACAGCCGAAAGATGGACACTATCAAGCCGGCGAAGAGTTTGAACTCAAGTTTATCATCAGGGAGGATGATAAGAAAAAGCGAGACATTGGCGTATGGATCTATATGCAGCTTCAAAGCGACCCAATCAAGATACGTGTCAACGCAATTTTTGCCGGTCGACTACAATGTATCATGATGGTGATGGAAAACAAAGATTTTCACTTGTTTACCGGAGACCGAAACCTAAGGAAAGATCCCGACTACCTCTATGAGATGAAGCACAGCCAGATGTACTGGCATCCGGGCATATGCCCCAACTACATATTCTTCAACGACACAGAATACGACTACTGGGCGGAAAGACTCAAATTTGCAAACACCTCTGCCGAAGCTCTAGAAGCAGCATACAGATGCCAGGAAATCTATGCAACACCGTGCAAAATCGGATCAATACCGATAGAATGCCGAGCTGGCATTAAAGCCATGAGAAGATGCTACTCTGGAGGCACCAGAGGTATTCCAGTCAGTCCAGACGATGGAGAGAACCAATACCGATGTCAGTCTTGGAAGGGTTTCGTCAACGGCTACTGGGCCAAGTGCAGCTGCGGAGGCGCCAAGGGAATAAACAGCTGGTGGACGTTCCTCAACGCCTATCCAGAAGGCCACCTGATGGGAGACTGCCAACACATGACCATCAGGTACGGTTTCTCCACCATGGGTCTGTGGTCACTGAATCCGATTTACGCCCATGACTACTGGGAATGGGAAGTCCTAAACAAAATCTATGACACACTGCTTAAAGAAGACCCATACACGCTGGAAGACATACCATGGATAGCGAAAAATTGGGAGATTGGAACATGGATTGATCCGACGACTGGCGAGGAAAAAACAAAGGTAAGGTTAACTCTGCGTACAGATGTAACATGGCAGGACGGCACTCCATTCTCAGCTGCAGATGTGAAATTCACAATCGAAGAGCTTCCAAAGATGCTGGCTGAAAGAGGCTTACCTCCACCTTGGTGGCATCAAAAGGTAAAATTTGTTAAGAGCTGCGACATCAGAGACCCATGCAACATTGAAGTTCTCTTTAATGTAAAGAGCATCTGGGCTTTACACTGGATAGGCGAGTTAAAGATACTGCCAAAGCACATTTGGAAGCCAATCGTGGAAACCGGAGACCCAACAGTGTTTGCTCCCGATCCAAACATGATCGGATGCGGCCCATGGAGACTAGCCACCTATGATCAGATAGTTGGATATGCACTTCTAATGGCCAACAAACCCTCTAGCACTATAAAAACAAACCTTCCCGGCAGCGTACCTGTTCATTCACCGTACGGATACTTCAGTTGGTGCCCAATCCACGTGAACGTCCACATATCAGACCCGCCAGAATACGAGTTCGCCCAGAAGGTTCCACCAAACACAACCTTTACGGCGAAGGTGACCCTACACAACGAGTGGGTTAATCCTATACCTAATACTGCTGGAGCCCCAGCGCAAGGACTACTAACAGCACACAAATATGTCTGGCTTGTATACTCAAACGGAACAGGAGAAATGCTATCCGATACGATGGTGAATCTATCTTACTGTGCACCCTACGAAGAATACTTCCCAATGAACCTATCAGAATGCAAACACCAAATCAAGGTAGCCGTCCACATAGAAGGCCCAGCAGAAATTGAGGTTACCAAAGAAGATAGTACAATAATCGTGCCCAACCCGTGGATATGTCAGTGGATTAACTACACCTTCGACTTCTGGGTAACAATCAAAGAAGATGTAAACCTCGACTGCAAAGTTGACACAGAAGACATCCTAACTGTAGTCTATGCCCTTGACTCCTATCCAGGGCATCCAAAATGGGATCGAAGGGCAGACATCGATGGAGACTACTGTGCTAATTTTACTGATTTGAGTTACGTCTACAATAGCTATGGGTGGCCGGAGTTCCCACCTTCTTTACCCGAGGACATAGCTGTCAAAAACGTCAACATCTCCAGAACCTTTGTATACCAAGATTACAGTGGTAAAATCAATGTGACCGTTGAAAATCAAGGCCCCTCACCGCAAACTTTTGAACTTGAAATACGCTTTGGAGAAAACGCTGGGAATACAAGTTCGATTTCTCTGAGCAGCGGAGCTTCAAAGACCATCATATTGGTCTTCACTCCGAGAGGGTTCCTGTTTGTAGAGCGTTCGAGGGAACTTGTGCCTGGATTACCGCCAGCTAATGTAGGTCCGCAAATAAATTGCACTGGAAGAAAATCTTTCCTTGTCTGCAAAAACGGAATAATCACGCTAGGAGGCTTAAGTCTTTCAGGCGGTATAATCGACCTCAAAGACTTACACGGAAACAAAATAACATACCGAGAATTACTCATTCACCCTGATCCTGTGGTGTTCACAGCTGTTGACTATGACGATGACTTGTATGCGATAGGCACAATTAACGGCAAAGTTTGTTTCCTTACTGAGAGGGGCGACTTCGGAGAGTTAAAACTGGGAAACATGCCTGTGAAGAATGTGACGGTCCAAGGAGCCTTAGTCACGGTAACTATTGGGGACGAAATAATCGTTTTGGAACGCCGCTCCATGGAGTTCAAGCTTCCAAAGGGAAGCTATGTCATAAGCGCCTATGCAAAGCAAGTTCTTGGTGAAACAGATACAGCAGACAACACAAAGGTTGATGGGTCTATTTTGGTGCGTATGACCGGCGACGTTAACGCCGACGGCATAGTTGACATAGAAGACATATACGGCATCGCTTTGGCCTATGGCTCATTCTACAACACAACCGACGGCCAGTACTGGCACCCAACACCATGCGACATCTGTCCCCACAGTCCAACCCGAGACATAAACGATGATGCCATCATCGACATAGAAGACATATACACTACAGCACTACACTACGGCGAAATGGACCCGTAAAAAAACACGTACATTCCCCCATTTTTTCTTTTGAGATTGAACTTTGCGCAATGACAACTATCTCTTGAGGGTTCTGTGAAGACAAAATCTTGTGCCTTAGAGTTTTTAGTTCTAATTTTTACCTTACATCTTCTTATAATTGTGTTAACTTGCTAAAGCGGTAGAAATTATAAATACCTGTTTGAATGCCACTCTACTTTATAGGAGGTTTCATATGCCAGTAATAGAGGTGGGTAGAATCTGCGTGAAACTAACTGGTCGAGAGGCTGGAAGAAAATGCGTGATAGCCGACGTAATAGACAAAAGCTTCGTACTAATAACAGGTCCAAAAAACGTGACAGGCGTGAAGAGGCGAAGGGCAAACATAAACCACGTTGAACCCATCCAGGAAAAAATAAAGATTAAGCGGGGAGCATCAGACGAAGAAATAGCAGAAGCGCTGAAGGCTTCGGGCAAGCTGGAAGATATGGCGCAAATGGTTAAGCCAGCCTTGGCTTAGGTTTAAACTCTTATACTTCTGAGCCTTCTCTACATTTTAGGAGTGTAGCATTCGAATTGCCTAAAACAATTGCTCCATGGGAAATTGAACACAAACTGTTGGTAAAGGCTGAGGATAAGACGAATCCACGCTATGGACACAAACCAGAAGATAGACTAGCTGAAGAGTACATACGCTACGGCGTTATCAACCTTGACAAGCCAGCCGGTCCTACAAGCCACGAAGTAGCCGCGTGGGTTAAACGCATCCTAAATCTTCAGCGGGTTGGTCACGGCGGGACTCTAGAGGCTTAAAGCCAGAGAAATCCCAAAGTGACTGGCATCTTACCAGTCACCCTAGATGAATCTAGCAAAATCGTTCAGGCTTTGCTCCACAGCGGAAAAGAATACGTCTGCGTAATGAAACTTCACGGAGAAGCAACAGAAAACAGAGTCAAAGAGGTCCTTAAAGAGTTTGAAGACACCATTTACCAGAGACCACCCTTGAGGGCTTCTGTTAAGCGTGAACTGAGAACGAGAAGAATCTATTACATTGACTTCCTTGAATTGGACGGGCGAAACGTTCTATTCAAGGTCGGATGCGAAGGCGGAACCTACATTCGCAAATTGTGTTTTGATATTGGAGAAGTTCTGGGACGTGGGGCGCATATGCAGGAATTGCGGAGGACAAGGGCTGGTCCTTTTGTTGAAAATGAGAATATTGTGACTTTGCATGATGTGGCTTACTGGTTTATGGAATGGCAGCAGCAAAAAGACGAGAAAATCTTGAGAAAATTCATACAGCCGATGGAAAAAGCTTTGGCTCTCCTTCCAAAGATTTACATCAGGGATTCGGCTGTGGACGCCATCTGCCATGGAGCCAGCCTAACAGCCCCAGGCGTCTTATCGCTTGAAACCGGAATAAACAGCGGCTCAATCGTGGCTGTTCTAACCTTAAAGGGCGAAGCAGTGGCCTTGGCAAAGGCTACGGCTTCCACAGAGGAAATTTTGAGCATGGAGCATGGGATTGTCGCCAAAACTGAAAGGGTTTTGATGCCCAGAGGCACTTATCCAAAATGCTGGAGAGGTGGCGAAATATAAATGCGCAGGAAAGGCGAAACATCAAACCACTATTTCGCAGTCCATCCAAAATCCAAGCCAAGGCTCGGGATAATCCGCACATACCTTCGCGGAAGACCCTTCGAATTCTTAACAGCCTCGGGCGTTTTCTCTAAAAAGCGTGTTGATTTAGGCACTAGGCTGTTGATTGAGTCTATGGTTCTTCCCGAAGAAGGCCGTGTTTTGGATGTGGGGTGTGGTTATGGCGCAGTTGGGATATCAGCCGCCACCTTCAATCCTAACTTGCGTATTATAATGGTTGACGTGAATGAACGGGCAGTTTGGCTTGCAATGCAAAACGCCGAAATCAACCATATAGGCAATGCAGAGGTTAGACACGGCCACTTATACGAGCCTGTCGAAGGCTTAACATTCAACTGCATTCTTTCGAATCCTCCCGTGAGCGCCGGAATGGAGACGGTCAAGGCTATTGTTGCAGAAGCGCCAAAGCACATGGCAAACAAAGCCCAATTCCAGATAGTTGTAAAGTCCAAAATCGCCGGAAAAAGACTGCACAGGATTTTCGAGGAAGCCTTTGGAAACGTTTTGGTTCTCGCCAGAAAAAGTGGCTACCGAGTATTGATGGCGGAAAAACAATGAGTTCTTCAATCAGAAGTTATCTTTTCTACGATTTTCCTTGCAATCGGAACTACTATTAGCGATATTGGAAGAGCTACGATAAAACTGATGGCGAATCCTCTAATCCATTTCTCGAAGAAACCGGGGACAAAACCCAAGTTTATTAGGGTAAGGATCAAAGACATTGCGAAAGACATGGCTAATGACATTAGCGCTCCAAACAAAATTGTGGAGTATCTCCTACTTATCTTCACAGTATTCACCGTTCAACTATGGGTTTATAGAAGTTAAATGTGCGATTGAGCATTAAAACTCTTGCTTAAGTTCTAATTCAGCGTTTTTAGAGCTATAACAGAAAGATTGTCTGGACTATGAAGCTTATTGCTGCAACTGCTAGCATTACTACGCTTAAGGGCTTAGTGACTTTTTGATGTATTTTGCTCATAACAAGTAATAGGATGGTCACGAGTACCATGAAGGGCACGGTTGTAAGAACTTCAGAAGGCGGCACGTAGAAGAGGCGACCATTAAGAGTCGCGATAACCGCAACCAAACCAAAAACCAGAGTGATTGTAATTATGTTGTCGCCTATTACGTTGCCTATCGATATTTCTTGTTCTCCGGCAAAAGCGGCGAGCAGGGAAACTGCGGCCTCGGGGATGATGCATCCCGCTGCGGTTATTGTGACTCCCGCATAGAACTCCTTTAACCCGCACAGTTCGCTGATGAGCAGAGCACTGCGTACAAGCAGCATTGTGCCGGCAAGTAGGACTAATCCGCCAAGAATCATGTACACTAAAGCCCTTTTTGAGACGCTCCCTCCATTACCGTTGTGATTGTTGTTGGATTTCCGGATTGAATAGTAAATAAAAGCTGGATAAATAGAGAGAAAGATTAGACCCAACCACCATGTCACCTGACCCGTTAGAATTAAAACGAGGGCAAAAAATGCGCTTAAACCGATCATGAAGGCGCTTTCCGTAACAACTAGGGAATTTTTCATTTTGAATTCTCTGACTAGACCACATATTCCAATAATAAGGGGTACATTGTAAATGTTTGAGCCGAGGATGTTTCCCAAGGCTAAATGCGAGGATGCCCAAATCGCCGCAATTAATGAACTCATTAATTCGGGTAAAGCTGTAATAGACGCCACAAGAACAGTGCCAGCAACAACCTTACTGACACCCAGAGTGTTAGCTATCAAAACGGCTCCCTGCAAGGTTTTCTTAGCGCCAATGTAAAGGAGCACGAGGCTAGCGACGAAGGCAGCAGCGCCTAAAATCAACAGCTCCATAGACGGCCCAATGTTTTCCCTTACACCTTCAAGGACCAGAATATAAACCTTTTCGAACAAAGCTCTATAACGCCTTAGAAACCCATAATAAATTAAAAGGTTTGAATTAACATGAAATAATGCGTGTGCCGGGGTCTCCTAGTCAGGTATGGAGCAGGCCTGGAGACACCATAAAGCCTTAAGTGCCTAACAGCCTGTGGCCTCTCGGGGCCGCGTGGGTTCAAATCCCACCCCCGGCGCTTACGCAGAACCCTCAGGCTTTTCATTTAATGGTTTAAACTAAACCCACAAAGCAAACCAAGGCTTAAGTATCTCCTCCCATTCTGATGGAGAAAGATTTGTTCTAGGCAATTGACATTCTCCAAATAGCATCTCTCATTTCTTTGCCATATCTCATTCCATAATATAGCCCAGATATTTTGGCTCCATATGGAATCGCTACTCGCTTAACTAGTTTGTATATCAAGGGGTTAGCAATTCTATTTTCCAAGAAGGTGTCACGCCAGATTCTGACGTTGTACTCCCAACATCGAATGAGAAATTCCCAGCGAGTCTTTGAAAGCGAATCAAGCTCTGCTCCCCGTTTGTTCATTAGTAAACAATTTTCCAGAGGAACAAAAAACAGCGGAACGTAAAAGGCGTTATAGCCTTTCAAGTCATCCATCAATTCAAGCGTTTCAGCAACATCCTCTTCATTTTCTTCTGGAAGCCCAACTATCAGTGTGGCAAGCGGGTACCAGTCATTATCATTCAATATCCCGAAAGCTTGAGAAACAATTTCTTTCCATTGTTCAGGCTTAAACGGAAGAGGCTTGCCAGCCATATACTTTCGGATAAGCCTAACACTTCCCGTTTCAATACCCGTTTCAGAAGTTACTATAGGCTTTTTACCATGGCTATACCAATTATAATCCACCAAAACCTCAGCAACTTCTTTAATCATGCTTGGATCGCATACGGCTGGAGCTAGGGACATGTGAGAGGGTTGTATTGCCTTAACTCCTCGGCAAACCGCTACACTCTTAATCAGCTTAAGTACTGCTTCCTTGTTCGGGACAAAGCGCTTATCTTTTGCACCATATAGAAACAGGTCTTCAGTAACCAATGTTATGCCAGAAGCGCCTTCGCGAGTGGTTATCTCCACTTCTCTCAATATCCTTTCCAGAGACACATCCACTTTTCTCTGCATGGTGGGCGTGCAGAACTGGCAGTTACGGCCGCACCCTGTGGAAATCTCTACGCATCCATGAATAGCGGCGTGGCGAATCGTCGGCACATTTCCGTCATTTAAACCATTATCAGCACGAATCACGCGAGGAAGAGGTTCTCCATCAACTGCTTTTTCAAAAGCTGCCGTCAGCGCTTTCTCTTCTCCTCCAATAATCACGCAGTCTATATCGTATTTTTCAGCCAGTTTCTTTCGTTCCAATTGCCACGATCCGAAACCGCCAACAATAACTCTAGGCTTGTATTTGCGAATGCTCCGATGCTTTACTAATTCTCTGAATTCGATGGCGTTCATGGGCTCTCCACCGCCGACAAGCGACGAATAAGTTTTACTTACGTATCCCATTCCTGTCGGATCCATGGTGGATATACCTACCACTTTTGTGTTTGGCCCTACAAATTCATCCAAGTCGGCTGGATGCACAACAGCTACTTCTGACTCGTTGAAACCGTTCTCTAATAATAATGCTTCAACTTTCCTTAAACCATAAGGCGCAAATCGAGCCTTGCCATCGCGATTGTGTGCTACTGGCGGATACAGTGTAGTTCTCAGAAGCCACAATGGTACTGGACCTTTAGCAAATCCCGCAACGAATGCGACAAAAGGATTGTTGTAGTAATCGCTCATCTCTGTTGCCGAGGCAGTTAAGACGACCTTGGCGCCTGAATTATTCGCCATATATGGGTTCCCTTTTATGTAATGGTAAAGCACATGCATTATAGCCTTATATAAAATTAGCGTGAGACATAGAGGTTTCTCCCACAATTCCTTTTTTTCTGTTTGTGGTTCGCACTTAAACTAGCGCGCGCGGCCATGTCAAAAAAGCGATTTGCCAGAAAAAAGCACCCTTGTTTAATGAATGCCCTATAACCACTTACTATAGATTCTATAACGAGAAAATCATGTAAACCCATATTAATCTTGGTGTACTCTTCTGAAAGCGGAGAAAAAAGACCTTAGAAGTCCCTTATCGGAGATATATCTCCATTTTGGTGAGAGTGCAAATCCTCAGCCTAATAGAGTCGATCTGAAGAAGTCGGACGTTTAATCCTCATGAGTGAGGATTGTATAAGTTTATATAATAGAAGCACCATTTACTTAGCAGATACGGCTACTAAGAAGGAGGGAAGAAATGGTCCAGAAAGTCCTTCATGAACCACAGCTCGATACTATACTAATGGTTGAAAACGCCATCAGAGAAGCCAAATCATACCCAACCAAAAAAGAACTACTGAAAAGCCTACCGAAACAGATCCAGTATCAAACCTTCAACCGCATACTCGAATATCTTGAGGGCTCAAACAAAATCGTGTTTGACGGTCGCAAAATAGTATGGGTCTTCCCTGACAATCCGAAACTAAAAGAACTCTTGGAAAGCAGTGTTAAACTCAGATAGTCCTAAAACCTACTTATAGCCAAATCTCTTCTCATACTCTTTATGGCTCAAAACCTCTAAGACAACAACCGCTACGCCCGGTTCATCAGCAACAAGCGTATAGATAAGACGAGTCGCCACGTCCAAATTGTACTTGTAAAGGTTGTTTATCCCATACTTCTGAACATAGTATTTAGGAAACTTATTTTTCTCAATTCTCTCTCCAGCAAACATATTCTCCTTCAACAAATCCAACCCTTTATCAACGATTCGGCGAAGATACGAGTCCTTCTCTAACAAAGAAATAAAGTTGACAACATCTCGAACAGCCTTTACACACGAAGGCCTCTTCCCCACAATCTCACCAGACTTGTCAACGTAACAAACCCATGTTACATGGCCTAAATCCTATGAGATTTTCCATTCTATAGGAATGTTGTTAACTCGATTAGTCGTTTTATCTCTATGTCGGCGTCTGTTTTTGTCTCTCTTCTCTTGATGAATGCGGTTTTCATTCCTGCATTCTTAGCCCCTCGAATGTCCGCGGTTGGGTCGTCTCCAACATGCAAGCAACGGTTTGGGTTTACCCCTAGCTTCTTTAATGTAGCGGCGAAGATTGATGGGTGAGGTTTCGCATAACCGTGTTCATAAGATAGTGTTATGATGTCAAAAAACTTCTCGAATTCCTTTCTTAGGCTCTCCAGAACACGCCAATGCGTATTAGAAATTAACCCAAGTTTGTAGCCTCTATCCCGCAGTGTTATTAAAGTTCTTTTTGCTTCCGGGAACCATCTGGCTTTTCTCGTTGCTAGTCCGTGATCCACGGCTTCCCTTACGATTCCACCAACAGTTCTGGGTTCGTAACCGCACGCTGTTAAAGTTTTCATTACCATGTCGTCTAGTGAGGATTCACGCGAGGTTTCTTTCAGCCTTTTTAGGTAGAGCTCGTTCTCTGCAAAGTATCGTTTCTGAAACTCTTTGTCATCCACGTTTAATCCTCGGCTTTTCAGCGACCTCAATACTGGATAGATAATGTCCTCTACCTTTCCAACCGGGTATCGTAGAGTATAGAAATCATCGAACGTAACCGCTTCAACCTTCAAAATCATCTATATTCCCATGCAGTCAATTCTTTTTTGTATAGCAGTTTTATTTAATAAGGCTAATCAATGAGTCAGTGCAAGTGCTTGAACGCTTGTTTTACGCCGACTCACTCGCCATTATGAAGCGAATAAAGTTTATTTGGAACGCTTGTCTTGATTGATTTTGGCGTCTTGGCCATTGGCAGCCCTGGTAGTATAGTCCGGTCTAGTATTAGCGGCTGTCGCCCGCTGGACATTACGGAGAAAAAAAGGCTCTGTAACAAGATCCGGGTTCAAATCCCGGCCAGGGCGCCATATTTTTAAGTTAATCATTCCTCAGAAAGCATATGAATGGGTTTGAATCAGAATTGTGATGATAAGGATTGAGCTCCTCTCATAGGCAAGCGGATAGGCGTTCACCAAACGTATGGTTACTCGACATCTTAAAGGACTCAAACTTTGGTTCAGACATAAAATACGATGAAAACCTCATAGTCGCAGAGGCTTCAAGAGGCGGTTTATGCGTTGCGTGTAAAGGCTCTCGGTTCCTCTGCGGCAAAACCCGCTGCCCAATAATCGTTAAAGCCAACTATTTCTTGAAGAGCATCCCATTAATGCAGAGCGAAGATATCACCGGCGCTTCGCCTCCAAGCGTCTTTGTCGGAAGGATTGGCTATCCATACGTTTATGCCGGACCCCTTGTTCCGCCCGTCAGAGAGGACACAAGCCTTTATGATTTGCCAGAGTTCTGGTTTGGAAAAACAATAGACGACATCGTCGGCTTTCGTTCTATGCTTATTCGCGGAAAACACCGCGTCCACGTGCGGAAGTTTGAAGAAGCAGGGAAAATAATTGAGAAGACCCGTGAACTAGCCTTGGCACTAAAGCCAGTAGACGTAGAGCTGATGCTGAAAAAGAAGCCACGAGGTTTCATACTCTTGGACGATGAGGTTCAACCCTTCGGGCCTTCAGCGCCCATCCGAGACCTGCTTGTCGGCAACGCCAGCTGGGACCACCAAATAGAAAAAGCCTACAGCGACACCGACCTAAAGGCGGCTAACGCCGTTCTAGAACTTTACGGCAAAGGCGTGTTAGTCACAAAAGTTCAAAGGGCTTTCAGCGTAGGCGCCTTCGGCTTAAAGAAGAACAGACGACTTGTGCCGACACGTTGGAGCATAACAGCCGTAGACAGCATAGTCTCAAAAGAGCTTATGGAAAAGGTCAAGACTTTTCCGGAGATAAGCGAATACCATGTTTATGAATCCCGCTATTTAGACAACATTTTCGAGGTCTTAATGATTCCCGGCGCGTGGAGCTACGAAATCATAGAAGCCTGGTATCCCGGCACAGTCTGGAATCCACATGGTAGAAACGTCTTTGTGTATTCGGCTTGGGAAAGCTACGACGGAAGGACAACCTATGCGGAGATAGGCGGATGCTACTACGCTGCTCGCCTGGCGGTTTGCGAACAACTCGCAAAAGAAAGAAGACAAGCCACAGTGCTAGTCCTACGTGAAGCCCATCCTGGCTACATAATGCCCGTCGGTGTCTGGCAGGTAAGAGAAAACGTGAGAAACGCCATGCGACAGAAGCCATTCACCTTCAAAACCTTGGATGAAGCCCTAAAAATGATTGCTAGTCGGTTCCAAATTCCGCTGCAACGATGGATTATGAGAAGCGAGCTATTGAAGAACGCCCTCTTCCAAAAGCGAATAACAGACTTTTTAGCAAAACAGTCTAAAGCCTAATCTTCTCCCAAAAGTAGCAGCAAGCCGCATAAAATGTTTAAGCCGCCGATGAAGCCCAAAGCACCGATAAATATTATGTGGAGTCTGGCCGAAAGAACAGGGTCAGGAGGCACAACTAAAAGGTAAACCCCGAAAGCAAAAACCAAAAAGCCGCAAGTAATCATTAATCCACTCAATTTCGAACCTACCCGTCGAACCATGTTGAAAACTTGAAAACGCTCTTCATCCACAGTGTTTTTTAGAAGCCTTTCCTCCTCTCCTTCCGACATAATTTTCACCCATATTTTCTTGTAATGTTAAGTAATCCCGCGAACAAGTAAGTTATGCTGACGAAAACGGCAACGGCAAAAAACAACAGTGCAGTATCTTGCGAGAATGTTATTGGCAAAGAATTTGATATAATCAGATATGCAAGCAGTGCTGAAAAGGCGCTTATGCTAAAGTTCATTCCACCCGCCGCCAGGCAAATGCGGTAATATCCCACCATTCTTATGTAGTAGGCTATAAGCCCGAAGATAAAAAGTTCTGAACCTATAAGTAATGTGCTCGGCTCTAAAAAGAAGAGAAGCAGCAGCGAAGTAAGCATTCCCAAAATGGGCGTCAAAGGATAAAGCGGAACCTTGAAGGGTCTATGTAGATTCGGCTTGTCTCTCCGCAACTTAATCAACGAAAGATTAACAAAAATGAAGCCAATGATGAAGCCGAAATCTGTGGCGTACGTGACAAAGTTTACGATCCCTGTTGCAGCAAACGCGGCTGTAAAAACCGAACCCGCTAAAATTGCTATGAAGGGAGTGCGGAAACTTCCGTGCAGAGTGAAAAAACCCTTGGGGAAATAGCCGTCTCTGGCCAAGGCGTATGCAACTCTTGAATGAGCCATAATGGAAGTGTTAACCGAAGACAATGCAGCAATAATTCCAGCAATCGTGATCAAACCGATGCCGAGGGGTCCCATAAACTGCTCTGCCACATACGCAAGAGGCGACGCTTGACCAGCCAAGCTTTCTGGGGGCACAATCTTGAATATGACGTATGCAACCGTGGTGTAGACGAAAATCAATGCCATGCACGACAGCAGAATAGCTCGTGGAATAGTTTTGCCCGGGTTCTTAACTTCAGCTTGCGCCACAGCTATGGCTTCTCCACCCAAGTAAACCACAAATATGAAGGCTGTTGCTCTAAACACCCCCAAGAAGCCTTCTGGTGCATTAAGCTCTAATGTGCCAGCGCTTTGGCTGGTGAGGAAACCCCAGAAAATGAATATGCCCAAAAGAGCCAGCAAAATTATTACTAGTACTGTTTGGATTAGACCCGTTTCTTTTATGCCTTTGATATTGACTAAAGTGAATATTGCAACCGTTGTGACGGCAATTAACGGTATATTAATCGTTGGAATGATGTAAGATATCAGATAGGCAAAGCCTACAGCAGAAAAGGCTGCGTAGAACATGTTGCTTATCCACTCAAACCAACCCGTTGCGAAGGATAAGAAGCCGCCGAATGATGCCTTAGCGAAGGTATATTCGCCTCCAGCACTGGGGATGGCTGCACCAAGTTCAGCATAACTCAGCATTGTGAACAAGTTTATGATCCCGCACAAAATCATGGCGATTATGAGGGCTGTGCCCGCAAGGGCTGCAGCGTAGCCTAAAGTTACAAAGACGCCCGCGCATATTGCGCCGCCTATGCCCATCATCGTTGTTTGAAAAAGCCCAAGCTCTCTTTTGAGACGCTTTTCTCCCATTTCAACTCCCGCCATATTCTTCGCGAATAAGAAGTAACCCGCTTAAGATTGAGAACATGCCGAAAATCAAAAGGAGGAACATGTATAGGTAAATCTCGTCAGAAGTTATGGCTAACAAGTCCCTTATTGAAGGAGTTGCATAAACTAGGTAGGCGAAAACCGAGGCTAGCCCTCCCAAACCGCATTGAATCCCTCCAACAAGCCGTGAGACTATTCTTCTAGCTTTCGCCATTCAATCTCACCAACGAGCGATAATAATCGCCGAAAAAGTGTCAAGCAAACCAACCACGACCATTACAATGGCAAACGTTAAGAGATATTTTCTTTCAAGAAACAGACCAACATTTAAATATCCGAAGAATGCTAAAGCGGCTATTCCCAGTAGAATTATTCCTATCAATGTTAAGAAGCCGCCTATCATAGCCACGAGTTTCGGTAAGCCTTGCCATTTACGTCGCACGTTTTTTTCACTCTAAAACTTTTTCATTTAAATGTATGCTATATAAGAGTTTAGGCTTTTTAAAGAATAGTAAGAAAGAAGTTTTATAACAAATTTAAAAATCAACTTGCCAATAATAATAACTGTGGTCATTAGATGACGGAAAAAGTAAACCCGGAAGTTGCGCAATTCATTCTTCCCTTTTCAGTTCTATCCGAAAATCGCAAAGAACCCTTCACAAAGGACATGGAAAGAGCTGCCATTTTCTGCTTCGCTGAGCTAGAGAGGGCGAAAGGTGGCGGCTTGATTCTAAAACAACCAGTGGAAAAGCTGGCTTTCATAGCTGAGGGTTGCTATCCGTTCTGGCTTATTCCGTGGAGCAAATCGAATCTTCTTTTCGACGGATTAGGCACAACAGCCCACACTTTAACCTACAAAAACATTCCAGAAGTGAAGACTTTTACGGAAAATATGGAAAGAAGTTCAAAAACACAGGAAACCTACATGGCTTTTATATCCGACAACGTTAACTACTTCCAAACACCCGCAACTGAAAAAGCGACGGCGCTAAGCAGCCTCATAACAGACCCAAATTTTCTCAACGAATTTACCTCATACCTTTCTCAAGCTACACAAGTTCAGACCTCACCACCCGACTTGGTAATGCTGTCACCAACAATAGACGACTCAACCATCGGATCAATAATCCAAGAGCTTGAAAACCTGAAATCCGAGTTTAAAGAAGACGTTAACGCTCTTTACAGGGGCATGAAACTCCTCAACAAAACGACACGCAATTTCGCTAAAACGATTCGCAGCAATATAAGAGCAATCAAGGAAGAATTTGGCAAGGAAATCAAGAAGCAAGAAGGCATCATAACGCCGATGGTTAACCGCCTGAACGAGGAATACGACGAACAAATAACCAAACTCGTAAGGGACTTCGAAAAGCAACTCCTTCCGTTGCAAAGAGAAAAAGTCAAGCTTGAAAAAACAAAAGAACAAACCCTCAACAAAATTGAACGCTGCAAGATAGAAGCGAAAACGTGTGCAGCCAGCAAAGACATCGTTGGCGAAAGAAAATGGAAAGAAAAAGCCAATGAAGGCAAAAAAGAGCTCTCCGAAATCGAAGCCAAAATAAAAGAAAATGAAGGAAAAATAAGGGGAATAGAAGAGAGTAAATCACTTGAAACTTTTAGGGTACGGTCTGAATGGGAAGCCAAGGTTAAGGAGGCTAAGAAGGACCTGCGGGAACTCGAGGCATCTAGAGATGCGAAAATTCAGCTTTATGAGCAGGAAATTGAGAAGTTGGAGAAACTGACTTCAACAGTAATTGAACAAATCGATAAGACGGCGAAACTGAGAGAAGCAAACCTAAATGAGCTTGAAAAGTTAGGAATAGAACAAAAACAAAGGAAAAACTCCCTAATTTACACACCATTCTATCTAGTTTGCTATCAACACGAAACAAGGAGGCGTTATACAGTGTTTCCACCTTCTGTCGTAAATAGCGCAAGTTTTATAGCAAAGATTAAAGGAGCGCTGGGCAAGGCAAAAGTTAAGCAACTGCTCGTCCCCCGTTTCAAGGCAACAACCTCACTCCTAAGCAAGTTTCCTGCATTAACTGAACGAGACGCAGTTTTTGAAAGAGAAATAAATGAAGCTGGCGAAAAAGCTGGTATATTAAAAACAGATTCAATGTGTGAACAAGTTAGGAATGGATTAAAACAGCTCAGAGACGAGGCCTGGCTTTCAGAAAAGGAATACGAAGCTTTCAACAAGAGAGTTCAGGTTGTTTGCTGACGAAGCTGAATCACGCCTAGCGTGCTTGCCAAAAACAGCACGTATATAAACAAAAATACGACACCTTCTCTCCAGCCCAACCTTCCCATCGACAAGAAGTACCAAAAAAACAGATTAGCGATAAGAGAGAAGATGACAAGGTCTTGAAAAACAAGCATGTTCATGGTTAAAGATGAACCGAGTACTGCGGGAACAAAAAGTGTGATTCCCAGAATCAAAGTTATGTTCACGAAACTGCTCCCGATTATGTCACCGAAGGCCAGCGCTGAATGGCCCTTAAGGAAAGCCTTCAAATCCAGAGTGAACTCTGGTAAACTCGTGCCGAAGGCAATCACTGTGGCTCCTATTAGCGTTCTTGGTATCCCTACAGATTTTGCAATAACAACGGCGGACTCGACAAGAAAATAAGCACTTAGGATAACACCAACAACCCCTAAAAAAGTGAACAGCACGTAACGTCTCAGCCTCCTTTTCTCATACTCTGAAACGGCTCCTTCTTCCGGTGGGATTCTTATCTTTGACAACTTATAGGTGTAAAAAACAAAAATTGATATCAGAATCAACCCCACGAACCAGCTGGCTTCTGCAAGGTAAATCAACGACAAGGGGATAATAGAAGACACGAAGAGACCGAAGTGGAGGCTGCTTAGCTCTTCTTTAGCAAACCTTGGAATCACATCAGCCACGCGTGGACGCCTCAAAGAAATGATTAAGGAAGCCAAACCAACTACTAGGCAGATGTTAACTATGTTTGAACCTAAAACGTTTCCAACAGAAATCGGAGCTTCCCCCGTAAAAGCGGCGGTGAATGCCACACTTAACTCGGGCAAAGATGTGGAAAAAGCGAGCAAACTGAAGCCCACAGCGGTCTTTCCAAGCTGGGTTATTTCAGAAACCTTAATCGCGTTTGTTATTGCCAAGCGGCTTGCCTGATCCAAGATTATTAACGAGATTAGAATAATCAATATGTGCACTATTACCTCCATGCACGTTCACCGCAAAATCACATTAAGGATTGCAGCAAACAAAATAAACTTACCGCCAACTCCAACAGAAATTTCGTGTATGCCTGTCATAACCGATATTATCGCAAACCCGAACGAGGCTTCGCTGAGGTGGGTAAGCTCAATCAAGTTTTCTATTGATTTTATGGCGAATCGACTAGCTAGGGCTAGCATCGCCAGTGAAAATGCTAGCGCTATGCCATTCAGCACAAGGTCTATCAAAGGCAGTACCGCCTAACTAAGTTAAATTGATCGAAGAATATTTTGCTTTTTGTACATATTAGATATGGTTTTAAGCAATGTGTTGTCGTCAACTCAAAGACAAGCATAAGAAAACCTCCCTTAAATTAGCTACGACTTTCGGACCATTTCTGATCAATAGCGTGTAGGTGTACTGCTGCTCTATGGGCGTATACCGTAGCGGTCAGGGATGAATGAAATAAGATTCCAATTAGCGAGTAGAGCGGTACCCCCAAGAGGACTCCCATCAAGATGTAAACATTGTAGATGTTCCTTCTTCCAGCCACTCTTCTAAAAGAACACTCAAACCGCCCATACACATCTAAACTGACACCCGTAGCCCTGCTGAACTGATCGTAACAAAACCTATAGAACGCAATGAATGTAATAGCGAAGGAAGCAAGTGCTAGTGGAAGCAGGCCTTCACTTTGGCTTAAGAACAAGGCAAGCGCTACTAGCCATGAAAACTCGTACAACATGTCAAATGGATGCTCCATAAGCCCAAGTTTTGTTGAGCTTCCTCGTATCCTAGCCAACTTCCCATCCAAACCGTCCATAACGCCAACCACAAACGTCAAGAGAGCCCCGAGCCCTAGATATCCAGAGAAGAAAAGGTATGTTACAAACCACGCAAGGATATTTGTGGCGATAGTTAATCTGTTAGGGGTTATGAACAACCAGTCTGATATGTAATAGAGAATGGCGTTCTCTATCGGTCGATTGAAGTAATGGGCAACAAAATCCGAAGCGCCCCGCTTCTTCTGTGAATCTTCCACAATCAACCTTTTGGCACGGTCAAAATCCTGCTTGGTATCTATATCCGCCCACAAGTGCCCGCTCACATCGAATACTTGCGCATCCCCACTCCGACCCGCGATTCGAACGCAATCTGCTAGCTCCGACATCCCTTCATTTACGGCCTGGTTAGCGTAATCAAAAACCTTGGGTGAACAAAGGAAAAATCCAGTATCTATGGCAATATTTGATTGGTTGATCTTTTTGCCTATGTCAAGGATTGTGCCGCCTCGCTCAAGCACCTTGGTGTCTTCCTCTGACACTTTGTCGATGGCCAAAACAATGGCGCTCTCAAACTTGCTATTGATGAGCCTTTTTGGGATCTCTGGGTCAAAGATGTGATCACCCATGCAAAGCAGAAAGTTCTGTTGGAAGATTCCTTGCGCAGCCAGAAGAGAATAGAGATTGCCTTTCTTCCATTGCTCAACATCTATATATCGAATGGTGAGGCCTGCATAATATTCGCCAATCTGTTGACGAACCACATCAGCGTTATACCCGACGGCTATCCATACATTTTGTACTCTCGCCTCCTTAAGGCCACGAAGAACCCTCCCTATCAGAGGCATTCCTGCAACTTGAAGGAGAGGCTTCTGCTCTGCATACTTTCTTAGCCTACTTCCTTTGCCAGCAGCCAAAACCAAGGCGTGCACTGGGCTGCCATTCGTGTCATTCATCGATCACACCCTCCAATCAAAAAACTCGTTCATGGTTTAATCACGATTATGACTTTTTCAACGGCGAGCTCACAGATTTTTCTGATACCTCTCTTTCCAGGCGCATAGGTGACTTTGATAAGTCTCAAGTCTTCCAACAGACTTACCTCCTCACTTATGTGTGCCTCGCTTAGTTTGAGTCGTCTAGCAATAGTTGAAACGTCCAGCTTCTCTTTCGAGAGTAATCTTAATATTTGGAAACAGGTTTCTGAGGAGAGCGCCTCAGCTACTTTCAGAGCTTCTTCGCCTGTGAGCTTCAACTCTTTTAGTGCCAAACATGTTCCTCTAGGTTAAAATCTGTAGGTTGCTACTTATAAATATAACCTTTTAACGTATAGTATAACAAAACAGCAATATTTATAAGTGATTGGCGATATTTATTGTTTGGTGACGAATTTATGGCTAAGAGAGAAGAACCCAAAGTTGAAGAAACTAAAGGAGAGGAGAAAAAGATAGAGGCTTTCGGCTCAGAAGCGTACGTTGAATCAGCAAAAGCACTGCGTGAAGTGGGCGCAAGAGTTGTCCTTTCCATAGCCGCAGCAATACTCATTTACGTTGTCGGACGGTTGATTTTTGTTCCTATAGCCGAAGGATTAGAGTACGTATTCCTTGGCTATCCCGTTCATTCGATCATCAGTGCGATCTTGGTGATAGCTATGGCCGTTATTATCTTCACGGTTTTCGTTGATATTCGAAAATTGACTGGCGGAATAGCTGGCGTGTTAGCATACGAGTTTGGAAAGGCAAGCGGTGAAATCAGCGCTGAATCATTCCGACATTATAGAATAGCCTTAGACGGCATACTGTACGTCATCATCGTATCCTTGACCTATCTACTGTTCGCAGAATACTTAGGAAAAATTCATGCAGCAATACCAGCAATAATCTTAATCCTCATCGTAATCTGGGCTGTCTTTGCATTATGGAGAAGCTGCAGGGCAATAGCCGCAGAAATCGGTCGATACACGTCGAAATGGGCAGAAGAACTGGAAAAACGCGTTAAAAAAGCATAGCCTTCAACTACCCTCATTTTTTACAGAGTGTAATCTTTAGTAAAGGAGCGCGAAAAAGTGAAGAACTCGGTTAAGACAGAAATAGAAAACTTTAAAGAATGTCTAAAAACTTATGGCGCAAAGGCTCTTCATAACCTCTTATCGGCTTTCCTAATATGGCTTTTCAGCAATTTAGTTTTCATTCCCTTGGCGAGCACACTAAACTGGCAAACGAGGGCCTTTTGTTCTCTAATACTCTTTGTAGCGTTCACGGTTCTCGTTCTAAGAGCTTTTCCCGGTCTTAAGAAACTGATTGACGCATTTTCTGTTTTTCCTGCTAGGAAGTACGGCTTAAAAAAAGGATTAAACTATGAAAATTCTTTAATCTTATTTCGATACGTCATGTACATAATTTCAGCCGTAGTTCTCTACTTGTTATATTTTCCATTTTTGACAAACTTTCATCCTTCTATCAGCGGAATTGTCTTAATATTAATGCTGTTTTGGATTTTTTTCCTTGCATTAAGAATACTACTCATTTTTTCCCCGAGAATACTTGAATGGTTCTACGACTAAAAGGACCATGATATTATGTTAAGTCAAGTTCTCTGAATTTTTTAATGGCGTAATTCACGATTTTCATGGTCTTCTTCAACGTTCTTCATTCTTTAAGTCTGCCTCTCTTATGCGGTTCCAACCGCCAAGCATTTTTATGAGAAGAATTGGCTATCCGTAATGTTGCGCAAATTAAAAATCAAGTTTGCTGTTAACTAGGATGCGCTTCGTTTTGTGTTTTGGTTTTGCTTATTTCCAGCAGTTCTACTACTTCATCTACGAATCTAAAGTATATTGGTTCTCTTAAGTACTCGGCTCGGGGTCTTGGAATGTCGATTTTCACCTCTCCAATGATTTTTCCTGGTCGAGGCGACATCACTATCACTCTGTCTGCCATAAACACTGCTTCTTCGACGTTGTGGCTCACCATTATGAAGGTGTTTGTCGGCAACCCTGGATTTCGCCAAATGTCAAGCACTAACTCACGAAGGGTTTTGGCTGTAAGCTCATCGAGCGAAGAGAAAGGCTCATCCATCAGCAAGACTTCTGGCTTCAAGGCTAATGCCCTTGCGATTCCTACACGTTGCTTCATTCCACCCGAAAGGTCATGGGGATAAGTGTTTTCAAAGCCTTCAAGCCCAACCATTTTCAAATATTCTTCAGCAATGTGAATTCTCTTTTCCTTTGGCATACCAAGAACTTCCAACGGCACTTCAACATTTTCCAACGCAGTTTTCCATGGAAGCAGACCGAAAAGCTGAAAGATCATGGTAATCTTTGGAGTGGGTTGGGTAATAGGTTGTCCGCGGAACAGTATTTCGCCCGAATCAGCTTTTTCTAAACCTGCAATTATTCTAAGCATGGTGGATTTTCCACAGCCTGAAGGCCCAACTAAACAGACAAACTCGTCGTTTCCTGCCGAAAAATTTACATTTTCCAAAACGAGAATTTTGGATTTCTCCATCACGAATGTTTTCGTCACGTTTTCTACTTCAAGCACCGACAAGGTTTTACACCTCTACATGATATTTTTCAAATTTTCTGAGAAGACGCCGCCAGACAAGTCCTTCCATTGAAAGCACGATTATAGCGACTATGCCGAGGAGAAAAATCAGTACTACGGTGTTTCCATATTCATATCCTGCTTTATCCAGCAGCGAGCCTATGCCCGGAACTGAAAGTGGTGGAATCGTGGGCTCTGTCGACGGCATGTATTCTGCAAATATTATGGTGTTCCAGCCTGTTCCCCATGAAAGTATGCTTCCTGTGACTATGGATGGCAATATGGATGGAATAACTATGTGCGTTATTCTCTTCAAGCCTTTAAATCCGAAAAGCTGACTGACTTCGTTTATTTCTGTAGGAATGTTTTTCACCGCACTCACAATGTTGAGGAACATATACCATATCATGTCGAGAACCAGCATTATGATGCACGTAAGTTCAAGAGCGATTCCCGGCATTCCAAGGAGCTCGTTTAGCCCAAGAAAAATAACTGGAAATAAGGCGAGAATTGGCACTCCTTGTCCAATATCGTAAAGTGGATAGAATACGGCTGCGAATTTCTTGTGCTCTGCAGCCAGAACCCCCATGCTGATCGCGACTACAAGAGAAATTCCATATGCTATCGTAAGCCGTCCCATAGTTAAGGCGATCAACACTGGCAGACGGCTGAGTTCTCCTGCAGGTTTTTGGTTGAATCCTTCACGAATTATCGCCAATGTTGGAAATTGGCCAAACACCATATACAAAACAAAGAAAACGGCTGAAAAAGCTAAAGCCGCAGCAATAACCTTTTCGATGTGAGTGTATTTTCGCAAGCGTTGAGAAGCTACAGAAAAAGATTTTGGCCAGTGAGGTCTTCCAAAATGATGTAGCCAACTAGTTGCTTTTGCGACTCCAAGCTTTCCAACTCCTGAAAGATCCATTCTAAAGACCGGTTTGAAGGTGCCTGTGCTTGCTCGTTCCATGAGTCTATGCCAAGTTAGAGTGTTGATGTATACAACGATGAAGGTTATGAATACTAGAAGGATTATGGCGACATTCATATTCTGGTCTTCATAGGCGACCTTTGCAAGGAGAGATCCCAATCCGCCAGAAGGCGGTGTTACGATGTCGCCTTTGTATTGTATGTATTCTGCAGCGATCATGAAGAACCAGCCGTCGCACCATGCGAGGTTTGCGCCTGAAACCACTGCGGGAGTGATTGCGGGCAATACTACATGTCTAATGTATCGCCATCCTGTTAGGCCAAAGCTTCGGGCTGATTCGGAAACGTTTGTTGGAATGGCTCGGACAGCCCCTAATACTCCGAAGAAGATGGCCCACGCCATAGATGTGAAGAGCAAGACTACAACGGAAAGCTCGATGCCCCACGGTTTAAATGCGAATAAAAAACCAATGACCATCGGGAAATATCCAAGTATAGGAATCGACTGTAATAAATCTATGAAAGGTGTAAGAATCAGCGAGGCTACTTTGTTTGTGGCGGCAAATATGCCGAAGGAGACTCCCCAAGCAACAGAAAGCAAAAGCGTGATTACAATTCGTGAAATTGTGCTGAAAGTGTATAATGGTAGATTTTTAATCTCTGGATATTCCACGAAGGTTACGATTAGCCAAGCCATTAGGCAGAGGATGACTAGTCCGCTGATGAAACTGATTGTGTACTTTCGCAAGTTTCATTCGCCAGCTTAACCTCAACTATAATAAGGAGAGCAGTCGGATGGGCGATTTAAGAATATCGCATGCTAGAAATAGTTTGCAGTTGGAGTTTAAGCGGTATCTCAGGCAAAATGAAGAGATAGTTATTTTAAGTCAAGCTCCTTAAACCTTTTAATGGCGTAACCAACAATTTTCATTGCTTCTTCAGCGTTTTTCCACTCTTTAAATCTGACCCATTTGTGGGGTTCTAACCGCTTGTAGGTCTCAAAGAATTCTTGGATCTCCCTGAGTTTATGCGGGTGAATATCACTGATATCCTTATATCCCTCGAATCTGGCGTCGTTCACAAGAACAGACAGTATTTTAGGGTCTTCGCCCTCCTCATCCTCGATTATCAATGCTCCTATGACTCTAACCTTAACTATGCACCCAACCTCAAGGGGTTCGTAACTCAACACCATTATGTCAAGCGGGTCATCGTCATCAAACCATGTTTGCGGGACAAACCCATATTCTACCGGAAAAACCACGGATGAAGGTATGATGCGGTCTAAGACGAATGTTTCCCATTGAAGATTGTATTCATATTTATCCCTCGAACCACTGACAACTTCAACAACCATGTTAAGAAGTTCCGGCGGTTTATCGCCTACTGGAATGTTTTTCCAAACATTCATGCGCACAGCCTCAAGCCAAATATCAAACTTGCTAATTTATGTTTTCCTTGAAAACACATGCTCACTATCTTAGTATTCGCTTTTTGCCTTTAACCTCTTCTTCACCATATTTTGCGTATAATTCCTTCCTTAAAGCTTCGAGCATCTCGATTTTTCTACCACAAAACTCGGCTGCAGTTACAACCTTTACTCCCCGGTTTTCCGCAGCTTCATAAACCGGTTTTATCCTTAACCTGTAATTCAAATCGCGCAGAAAATGATGGTCTAAAACAAGCGTGTTAAGGTTTGTTTCTTTTACGGCTCTGACGAGATTGTTGTTGGAGATTTCAAGGCTTTTGTATGAGTAGCGGTAACCAAGCATATAAGTCATGGGGCCGTCCACAAACAGAACGTCGGGCTTCTCTTCCAAAATAAAGCTAACTTGGTCTTCAAGAGATGGGCCCTCAACATCGGATGTGTGAAGAAATTTTTCGTTGTTGTTCTTTATGCTGACTTCAGTTACATATCCGAGGCGTGGATTCGTCCCGTGGCAAACAGCCTTTGAAAAGTGTATGAACGTTTTGCCAAGCCGGAATTTTCTTCCATCTGCAACCTCGAGTTTTTTGGGCATTCCTTTTATTGTCTCAAGAAAGAGGGCTGCCCTCTCTTCTTGACTTCTGTTTATGTTCTGTGTCGGATGCTTTGTGAAAACCCTCTTGTTTCTATACAATTCTGGATAGTCTGGGTCGTGATGGTCATAATGGTAATGGGTCACTATTAACACATTAGCATTTTCCGTGTACTGCTTTATTTCTTCCCAAGTTTCATCAAGCCTCTGCCACTCAAGGGGATGCGGCTCCAAGCCATAGCGGACAGGCGCCAAAGAAACTCCAGGGTCGATTAGAATCGTCAAGTCGTCGGTTTCTACAAAGGTTGCCATAGAACGGACGCCGAAACTGTCAAAGGCTAAGGGAACAACTTTGCGAATCATTCTGGTGTTGCGTCCTTGAAAAATGTCTCCAGTTTTCTTGCCTTGATTCTTTTTAAGATTTCAGCACACTTTCTTGGATCTAAGGCCTTAAACTCCAATCCAAGGGTTGTTAGCAGTCTCTGAACACCCTTCGCAATATTCGGCGCTACGAGGATTCCTCTCACTTCACGGTTAGCCTTGTCTTTAATTGCGTCGATGTATTTTGCGAGTTGAAGCGCTGCTTCCTTGCCAGCTGTTTTACGCTTAATCTCCACAACGACAAGTTTTCCATCCTTATCTACGCCGTAGACATCCACAAAGCCGGGTTCAACCTTCTTCTCGTAACTTATGGGCTTAAAACCTTCCTCCAAAAGCGAAGGGTCTAATACAATGGATTTCTGCATGTCCTCCTCACTCGCATAAAGAGAAAAACTTCCAGAATCCACAAGGCTTAAGGCTGAGACCATGTGAATCTTGTCAAAAAACACTTTAACGGACTCGGCTGGTTTTCGCCTTACGGCGCGAATCTCTAAAATGTTGTCTTTGGCTTGGACGTGAAAAATGCATCCAGGAGGCTGCCAGTTAACAGGTTCGTAACCAACTGAACGGTGAACGAGGAGGGAGCCATCCTCTTTTATTATTAATATGCGTTCACCGGGCTCGAGTTTCGACCTTGCTCTGCCGAGGTAGTGTACCCAGCATTTGCCAACAACGAGTAGCGTTTTGCGTCGAGAAACAGCCTCTTTAACAGTTTTTTCAGCTTCAGCAACGTTTGGGTTCACTAAGACATCCGAAGGCTTGAGGTTTGGCAATGCATATTCGCCAATAGATTTAGAAGACTTATGCGTAGATAAGATTTCTGAAGAGTCTGCCATGAGCGAATGGGACAAGAAACGTGACGTGATGCAACGCTACGATTTAACAGCCCACATTTACAATACGCAATATGCTGAAGAGCAAGCCGCAAAAATCGAAGCAGCGTTAGAAGACTTAAAAATTGAAAAAAACAGCCTAGTTTTGGATGCTGGCTGTGGAACCGGAATTCTATTTGGCTATGTTGCAGACAAGGCAAAAACAATCGTTGGACTTGATATTTCCAGGAAAATCCTGCTTCAAGCCAAAAATCGTGCAAAGAGTTTTCAAAACGCCCATTTGATTTGCGGCGATGCTGACAACATGCCTCTAAAAGAAAACACCTTCAACCACGTTTTTGGTATTACGCTCGTTCAAAACATGCCAAACCCTGTTAAAACCCTGAGAGAAATTAGGCGAGTTGCAAAAGAGGACGCCGTGATTGTTGTTACTGGTTTGAAAAAGGCTTTCACTTTGCATGGATTTGAGGAATTGTTAAGGAGTGCTGATTTAAAAATTGTTGTTTTGAAGGGTGAAGGCTTAAAATGTTATGTTGCGATCTGCACCAAACTTTATCGTTAAAATTTTACAACGTTTGAAACTAAAATATATATGAACGTAGAATATTAGGCTATACTCCAAACATAGCCTAAACGGCATGGTAGTAATTCAGTGGGGTTAGCGAATGCCGTTAAAAACGACAAAAACAGACACGGCAAAAGCATTAACGTTAGAGTGGGGGTTGCAGGTAAAAAATTACAGGCTAAACCTTGACAAAAACATTTGTATAGGCTGTCAAATCTGCACCTTGGCTTGTCCAAAGGAAGCTATCAAACTTGAAAAAAACCCTAAAATTTTAGGTGAAAAAGCCAAGAAAGCCAAGATTGACGTTGATCTGGCTAAATGCAATTTTTGTGGTATATGCGACATATTATGCCCCTTCGGAGCGATAAAAGTCACAGTGAACGGTGAACATCTCCTCTCGGTGGTTGAGAAGGAAAGCTTCCCACAATTGATTCGCGACATCCAAGTAGACACGAGCAAATGTCCAAAGGACTGTGTGAAATGCGAGGAGGCATGTCCTCTAAACTTAATCAAGATAACTAGGCTGACGGCGGACGGAAAAGTTGTTGAAAACCTAGATTCCCTAACCAGGAAGCAGCGAAGGGGGCTTCAAATAAAAATTGACATCGAAAAAGAGCGTTGCACCTGCTGCAGAATCTGCGAATTCAAGTGCCCTGAAGGCATCATGCACGTGCGAAAATTCTTTCACGGGAAAATTGCGATTAATCCTGAAAAATGTCCAGAGGGTTGCACTGACTGTTTGGATGTCTGCCCCATAACCGGGACTCTTTACTTCTCAGACGAGGATAAGAAGGTGCACGTAGACGAGATGTTTTGCGTTTACTGCGGAGCTTGCAAGGTCGTCTGCCCTGTTGATGAAGCCCTAGAGCTTAAACGAACCAAGATAAGCCATACACCCGTTCGTTCTGGGGCGTGGAACAAGGCCCTAGAAAGGTTAGCCTCACCGATTGAGATGACCAAAGAGTTGAAGGCTAAAGGCTCTAGGAAATTGATGGAATCGGTAGAAAAAAGATTGGGATGGAAGGGTGCATAACATGGCCGAAGAGCCAAGGATAGGAGTTTTCATATGCCACTGCGGCTTAAACATAGCCGGAGTAATAGACATAAAAGAACTAGTTGAATACTCAAAAACCTTGCCAAACGTAATCTTTGTAAAGGACAACCGCTACACGTGTGCAGATCCAGGACAAGAGGAAATCAGAAAGGCGATAAAGGAGCATAAACTCAACCGTGTTATTGTCGCAGCCTGCTCCCCAAGAATGCACGAACCAACGTTTCGAAGAACAGTCTCTGACGTTAACTTAAACCCGTTTCTTTTCGAAATGGCAAACATCCGAGAGTTCTCGTCATGGTGTCACCCGAGCACGCCAAAAGAGGCTACAGAAAAAGCCAAAGACCTAATAAGGATGGCTGTCGCAAAAGCAAGGCTGCTGCAACCTCTTCAGACAATAGAGGTTCCCGTAACCAACAAGGCGTTAGTCGTAGGCGGCGGCATAGCCGGAATGAACGCCGCTCTAGACCTGGCTGAAATGGGCTTTAAAGTATACCTGCTTGAAAAAGGCGAAAGCATAGGAGGACACATGGCTCAGCTGGACAAGACATTTCCAACCCTTGACTGCAGTATCTGTATCGAAGGACCCAAAATGGTCGATGTTGGGCGGCATCCAAATATTAAAATAATATCTTATGCTGACCTGTTAAGCGTCAGCGGTTACATAGGTAATTTTAACGTTAAGATTCGAAAGAACCCGAGGTATGTGATTGCAGAAAACTGTACGGGCTGCGGCGAATGCAGAGATGTCTGCCCAATCGAATATCCAAACGAGTGGGACATGAGCCTAGGTGTTAGAAAAGCCATATCCATTCCATTCGACCAGGCGGTTCCGCTCGTTTACACGATTAATAAGGATTATTGCATCGAGTGCTACAAGTGTGTTGACGCTTGTGGAGCCAGACAAGCCATAAACTTCGAACAGCAACCCGAAGAAATAGAACTCGATGTAGGTACGATAATCGTGGCCACAGGCTATGATATATACCTGCCCTATGACAATCAGCTTTATGGATATGGCAAATACTCAAACGTCATAACATCCCTCGAGTTTGAGAGGCTCATACTTGCCGCTGGTCCTACCGCTGGAAAGGTTGTTAGGGCTTCAGATGGACAGAAACCCCACAGCGTAGCCTTCATTCAATGTGTCGGTTCCCGTGACACGAACAAATACCCATATTGCTCAAACTTCTGCTGCATGTACACTTTGAAGCATAGTATTCAGCTCAAGGAGAAGTATAAAGAAGACATGGAAGTCTACGTTTTCTACATGGACATGCGTAGCAACTTTAAAGGTTATGAGGAATTTTACCAGCGCGCAAGGGAACTTGGCGTAAACTTCGTTCGCGGAAGGGTAAGCCGCATTTTGGAAGCCCCAGAAACCAAGAACTTGATTATACACGCTGAGGACATGACTCTTGGCCAGCCCATAGAGGTTGAGGCTGAAATGGTTGTTTTGGCAACCGCCGCCATCCCCAAGAAGGGCACAGAGGAAATGGCCCGCATTCTCAATGTAACAAGGGGGGCAGACGGCTTTTTCATGGAAAGTCACCCCAAGCTAAAGCCTATAGACGCACCCACCGACGGAATATTCCTTGCAGGAGCATGTCAAGGACTTAAGGATATACCCTACAGCGTATCGCAGGGCAGCGGCGCAGCATCAAAGGCAGCAACAGTGCTTTCGAAGCCAACATGGAAAATCGAGCCGATAGTCGCTGTTGTTGATGCGAGTAAGTGCAGAAATGTAACAACCAAATGCGGCATCTGTGCCGAAAGATGCCCATACGGAGCAATAAAGGCGGAGGAAAAACAGCAGGCTCAGGTAATAACTGCCATGTGCCATGGGTGCGGAACGTGTGTGGCAGAATGCCCGGCAGACGCCATAACCCAAATGCACTTCACAGACGCCCAAATTTTTGCCCAGTTAAGAACAGCCCTTGAAACAAATCCAGAAGACAGGATTTTGGCGTTCCTTTGTAACTGGTGCAGCTACGCAGGAGCAGACCTAGCGGGCACCAGCAGATATGAATATCCGCCAACAATACGCCCCATAAGGGTCATGTGTTCGGGAAGGGTTGACCGCGACTTCGTCTTGGAAGCTCTGAGGCTAGGGGCTGGCATGGTTCTGGTGGGCGCATGCCACCTACCCTATGACTGCCACTACATAAGCGGAAACTGGAAAATGAAAGCCAGAATGGATGCGTTAGCGCCGATGCTGCACAAGCTTGGATTAAGCCCTGAAAGGTTCCGCGTGGAGTATGTTTCTGCAGCTGAGGGAGTTAAGTTTGCAGAGATTATTACCGAAATGACCGAGCAGATGCATGCCCTAGGCAAGGATAAGATTAAAGCAGAAAACGCGAAGTTGCGTCCAATACTGGAGAACATGCTGAAGAGAAAGGAAAAGAAATAATCCCACTATAGAAGCAAGATTTACGAGAACGAGATGTAAACCGTAAGCCATACGGAAGCAAATAATCGGTTAGGTCTCTTCGACGCAAAGCTTTCTATTTTCACTTGAAACAGATGTGATTAAACATCGTTCCTTCAAAAATCCGGAACGAATCTAATCAAATGTATTTCAGAATCATCTGTATGCTGACAACAATTAGTACCATGCCGAAGACTCTCTGCAGGTTTTTGCTTGAAAGTCTTTTAGAAGTGTAGGCTCCCAGCTGAGCGCCGAAGATTGTTCCTAGGGCTAATGGGAGCGCATACTCAAAACGTATGTTACCCAACGAGAAATGTTGAATAACGCCGGAAATCGAAGTGAAAACCATCGTAAACATGGATGTTGCAACAGCAATGTGCATTGACATAGCCATAGTCAAATTCATTATTGGAACTATTAGCACACCTCCGCCGATGCCTAACAAGCCTGAGGCAAGTCCTCCGAAAAAACTCAACGCAACACCATGCAAAATTTTTGCTCCAGACTCAAACAATTCCTTCTCAGAGCTTACAAGTGTAAAATGGGTGTCTTTTTCTGCAAGTGAAGGTTTTGATCTGGAAGAGCCAAGGTTGACCATCATGCGGAAAGCGACGAATAGCAAGAAGACTCCGAAGATTAAGCCTAATAGTCGTGATGATATAATTGAGGTTAAATAGGCTCCCAGTAGTGCTCCTGGAACGGTTGTTATTGCCAGGATTAGTCCGGTCTTGTAGTATATTCGCTTTTGTCTCGAATAGTTTGCAGTTGAGGCTAAAGAGGTGAAAATGATTGTTGTTAGGCTTGTTCCAACGGCGTATGCAGGATAAAAATTGTATAATAAGGTTAGTAGCGGCACAATGAAGACGCCGCCTCCGATGCCAGTCATTGAAGCGACTGTTCCTATTAAGAATCCAAATATTGGCAGTAGCAGCTCCCACATGTTTAGTCCCTTCACAGGCTTAGCTATTTCTTGATTGATTTCTGTTTGGCAAAGTAATAAACTGCTCCTATGAATAAACAAGTAACCCCTATTATCCAGGCTTGTGATGAAGTAAAAAGGATGAAAATTAAGAGGGACAGGCATGTGACTGTGCCTAAAGCGGGCAATGCGCGAGGATACACTCTTCTCTCTACTTTGAGTCTTAGGGCAGAGATGTTTGCTAAAGCATAGTAGAAAAGCAGTGCGAAGGTGCTTATGGCTACAACCTTGGTGAGGTCTGCAAATAAGACAAGCAGCATCATCAAAGCGCCTATAATCCATATAGAATAATAGGGTGTGTTATGTTTTGGGTGGAGTTTGCTTATGGCTTGTGGGAGGTCGTTTCTCCTCGCCATCGCGTAAGCCATACGGGAAACTCCTAGGATGGAAGTGAGTAACACGCTTGCTGTTGCGAGTAGTCCTCCACCGGAGACTATGTAGACTGCGGCTGGGCTTCCTGTAGTGCTTATGGCTTCGGTTAGTGGCCAATTCGATTTTGCGAGTTCGGTGGCTCCTGCAAGTCCAACAGCCACGATGCCGACGAGTATGTAAAATATTGTGGATATGACTAGCGAGAGCAGTATGGCTCTGGGGACATTCTGTCTTGCGTTCTTAACTTCTTCTGCGACTACGGCTACTCTTGCGAAGCCGCCGTAGGCAAAGAAAATGTAGTATGCACCGTAAAGTACTCCGATTTCAAGGGGAGCAAAAGGTGTGAAATTTGTCGGATTAATGTGTGCTAAGCCAAAAATAATGAAGAACGCCAAAATGGATAGTTTTGTCGCAACGAGGAAGTTGTTCAGAAGGGCTGACTGGCGAATCCCGAAGAAGTTGAGCGCCGTGAAGGCTATACAGAGAACTGCTGCAACTAGGTTAGCGTGTAGACTTGGAAACACAGCCGTCAAATAGTAGGCGAACCCGAGGGAAACAGCTGCGCCTGCGAAAGTGTTAGACAGCATCCACATCCACCCAACTAAGAAGCCTGCAAAAGGCGAAATCAGTTGATATGTGTATTCGTATACGCTTCCTTCTTTTGGCTGCCAAGCAGTTAGCTCAGCAAAACTTAGTGCGGTGAATAAGGCGATTACTGCTGCTATAAGCATGGAAACTACTAAGGCTGAGCCGGCTAAACCCGCAGCAATACCAGTTACAACAAATATTCCTGCACCGATTATGGCACCAACACTTATGGCAGTAGCGTCAAACAAGCCCAAAGCTGGCTTCAACTCAGAATGCTGAACATCTTTTCCATCCATGCCTATCACAGTTAAAGAAGCTGTTCTAAAAAGGTTCGGTTATTAAAACTTTAACATATCCGCTGTCGAATTAGAAACCTTTTGAGCGGTTCTCTTTGTTTTCCCAGTATTCTCTTGTTCGTAAGTACTGAATTTTGGCTTTTAGAAGGTCCATGTAAAATTCGTCTTCCTTTGGGTGCATTTTTCCAAGGATTCTGAAGGCGGTTTCTGGTCCCACACCTTTCACCTCCAATGCGATAATTGCCTTTTTTACCGTAGCTCAGTATAAGGTCGGCTGTGCGTCTTGCATGGGTTAAATCCTTCAACTCCTCCTCCATTAATTCCTTGCCTTCACGTCTTTTCTTCAAAATTTCTCGTACACGCATTGCGTCTTGGCTTGGGTACAGAAGTGCCAAAAGCTTTGATTCACACTTCTCGCACTTTGGTTGCTCCGGCAAACTTCTAATTCTCTTTTCAGCCGTCCATTCGCCGCATGTCACACACAGCAGCGTTGCTGTTCTGGCTTCTATGGCCCTTTTCATTTTGTCTATGTTGCTCAACAAAACTCTTTCAGGAGCCATCAACTCTGAAGTGTCAGAATATTTCGCGAGTATGTGATACGCTAAGGGCGTGGGCTTTTCTAAGCGATATAAAGTGCCAACCCTGATTTTTCCTTCCTTAATACTACGCACGATCTCCTTCGCCTTTTCAATGTCCACCTTTTCTAGCATTGCTTCGCGCAAAGTTTCATCGTAAACTGGTGTTTCTCTGAACTGCGCTGGCAGCTGACTTTGCCTTTCCGGCCCCATCGTTTTTCCACGAGGCAAAGCACCAAACCTTTCAGCCACAAACTTCATCTTGTAAGAGAAGGGAAACCTAGCCTCTAAATAGTCGCTGAAGGCTTTATCCACCTCTCCATCAGTTAGATTGAAGAGAACTTTAGGCATCTTTTCAACCTCTTGCTGCATTAGATTTCGTGGCGTTTCAATCAGTATGCGGTAGCCGTCGTTCCACCAGCCAATTATGAATTCTCTGTCTGAAAGTATCGAGTCGAAGATGTCGCCCAAAGTGCGGTTGACGATTTCGCCAAAACAAGCGTGAATAATAAGATACTTGTCAAAAGCTTCGATTAGGATGTGGTTATGCGTTGGCAGTGGTGCTCCTTCTTTCATGTGCTCTTCAACTTCATGGACAGCATCAAGCAAAGCAAGCTTATTCGTTGCGAATTCTTCCGCAATCTGCTCCGCAGCCACATCAGCTTTTCTTGTTTGCTTCAATGCTTTTCCTATTTCTTCCCGCATTCTCCCTGTTTCCTGCGCTAGTTCGAACGGAACTGGCAGCATTTCTCCGTCCCATCCTGGAATCGCAGCAAAAGGGTCTTCTGCGGGAACAACATAGACTGTGCCTGTTTCTTCTTCTATTTGGACTATACGCCAAACTCTTCCCCTGCAAATGAAGTTCAAGCCAACTCGGGCTCTCAGAGCCATGAACTCGTCGCCTAGGGTGCCGATTTTTCTGTCGGAAATTATGTTGATTATTGGATAGCGCCTCTCGTCTGGAATCATGGATAAGTTTTCGTAGTAGTAGCGTCGGGTCTTTCGGGTTTTCCTCAAAACTTTTCCTTCTTGCTCAACTCTTAGTTCGTTGAGGCTGTCTAAAAAGTATATCACATCTAAAAGTTTGTTTTTAGCAAGATGTCGGTAGGGAAAAGCTCTCCGCACTATAGCCAAAAGCTCCTTTAAGCCTACAGTTCCCTTGTCTAGGAGTATTCCAGTAACCTGGTGACCCAAAACATCTAAAGCATTTTCGTGAATCAAAACAGGCTCAAGCCTGTTTTCATATGCGTTTCTCACGGCGGCAACCGATTCAAGTGTATCGTCTGGAAAAGCCGTGACAATAACTCCTTTAGAAAGCATGTCTAAACGATGCCCGCTACGTCCAACCCTCTGGATTAGGCTGCTGACCTGCCTCGGCGAAAGGTATTGGATGACCAGGTCTACATTGCCTATGTCTATGCCAAGCTCTAAGGTGCTTGTGCAGATTATTGCCTTCAAAACTCCAGCCTTAAACTCATCCTCTATCTGGACACGCTCTTCCTTAGATAAGGAGCCGTGGTGAACCGCTATGTCCGTTCGCCCTACCTGATTAAACCTGAAACCCAGCATCTCCGCGTTTGTCCTGCTGTTTACAAAAATTAGAGTCGACTTGTGGCTGTCAACAAGTTCAGCCAAACGCCTTAACCTTGCCGCAGCCTCAGGTGAAGTCCTAAGCTTTCCAGCCAAATCATAATCGGCTTCCGTTGGAATTGGATTTTCCACATGGTACTTGTAACCTTTAAACAGCGATGCTTGCACAATCTTGATGCTTCTATTTGTTCCAGCGATAAATTTGGCGACCTCGTCTGGATTACCCACTGTTGCCGATAAACCTACTCTTTGAAATTCTCTTCCAACAACCTCGTAGAGACGTTCCAAGGCTATTGTGAGCTGAACACCACGCTTGCTTGACGCCAGTTCGTGCACCTCATCAACAATAACATATCGAACGTGGCTCAGGTGTCGCCTCATGCGCGAACCCGGAAGAATAGCTTGAAGTGTTTCCGGCGTTGTCACAAGCGTATGCGGTGGAGAGATGGCTTGTTTCCTGCGCAGTTTTACCTCGGTGTCACCATGCCTAACCTCAACCGAAATGCCAAGGCGGAGAGCCCAGAAAGACAGCCGCTTCAACAAGTCCCGGTTCAATGCCCTCAAAGGCGTAATATAGATTATAAGTATGCCCCGCTTTCTCTCTTGCTGAATCAGTTTGGAGAAAATGGGAAGGAGAACAGCCTCTGTCTTCCCGCTTCCAGTAGGTGCAATCAAAAGCACATTCTCCTCATCTAGGATGGACGGAATAGCCATTGTTTGAGGCGGGGTCGGCTCCGCAAACCCAAGCTCGGCCAGAGCATCACGAACCGGCTTGGCAAGTAAATCGAAAGCATTAGAGTTTGAAGTTTTTCTGTGCATTGCGCCTGCCAAAACTATGTTGTTGAAGGAAGGTTTATTCTTTACTTATGATGAGCAAAATAAATGTCGAGAAAACACTTATCCTTACTAAGAGTACTAACTTACTTAGCGGTATTATCATGAAGGTTTTAAGAAGGATCGAACAGCAAGTTGGTGTCGTGAAGGAACTGAGCAGAGAACTTGGATACGAAAGCAGCTATAGAGGAAGGACATCGATGTCTTGGTGATAGATGCCTGCGACAACATCGCTTTAGCCTATGAAGCCGTTCAAGGAGAGCCTATTGTAGGCGATGAAGTTGAAATTATGCGACTGAGAACACAAATAGTGTCGCAATACATGGACTACAAGGAGAAGCTAAACTATATCAAAGCTCTATTTTCATAGGAGTTAGCGTTATTGCGAAGCTTTCTTAAAAGTGAAGGATGCTTTCAAACTCTTGCGTTCATGATATTGGATTGAAATTTCCTCCCTAAACTTGTCCTCTGCAAGTATGCTACCAAATTCCTCCATTATTGGTTCCTTTCTTGAGCAGAACATTATTTCACTATGCTCGTTTGTCCAGATTGTTAATCCCCTTGTTTTTCCCTTGTGAATAAAATGTAAAATTGTGCTTTCTTCTTCGATTTGCAGCAAGCTCACTGCATTTGGGTCTTCCAAAGCAGAGAAAAGGGAATCTAAGGCGTTAGAAGCCTTAGTTTTTTCCTTCAGTAATTTTTCGAACAGATGTGGAATAACCTCTGAATCGATGAGCTCAACCTTTTCAGATTCAAAAACATGCGTTCCAACCAGTTTCTCCCTAATTTCCTTATAATTTGTTATGTTACCGTTGTGGGTTGAAACAATCATTAAGCTTGGATAGCATCTTGTAACATAAGGCTGTGCAGTTTCCTTCAACCTCGCAGTTTCCATGAACTGGAGACTCGGCATCTGTACATGCCCAACCAAAACAGATGCTTCACTACTCATAACAGTTTCAGACAAGCGTCTAACAGGAGAGCCACCAACCTTTCCAACCTTTTCTAAAATAATATCTCCGTCATCTCCTAGAACGGCTACGCCCGCACCGTAGCCACCGACAGGTTTTGGCTCTTGTGGATATTGTGGATATTGATGAACTTCCAGTTTTTCAAGGACTTTAAAAACTTTGAACGTAGGTATAGGTTTTCTTAGAACAAAGCCGAATATACCACACATTAAAATCTAGCCCTCTGCAATTTGAATATACTCTATGCGTTTACCTAAAACTATTTAGACAAATGTAGCCAAAGTAGTTAAAAAAAATGCTTGGCTGGAAGAAAATAGAAATGAAAACTTGCTCTACTGGCTGCCCTTCGGAATATCCGCAAGTGGTGAAGGTTTACAAGCAACGCTATGAGAAGATGGCAACGCAAAAGTATAGAATTGAACTTGTCAATTTTACAAAGGTCGTTTTGCAAGACTCTATTGAGAATTTAGATTGGAAACAGTTGTTGGAATGGGAACACAAATACCTCCAATTCACCAGAGAAGAATTGCCAAAACCACGAGCCGAACTGCCTATAGAGATTATCTTGCAATCTAAAGGTAGATGTGGGGAGTTCGCTCTGCTGTACAACGGGTTGCTCTTGGCAAATGGTTACGGGAGTCGTTTAATCGTTGACTGTTCAAATCTTCAAGATAAATCAAAGAGAGTGGCTGGCGACCATGTTTGGGTTGAGGTGTTTGTCAATAACTCTTGGATTCACGTAGACCCCACCGAAAAAAGAATTAACCGGCCATTGATGTATGCTCTGGAATGGAACAAAGACGTGAATTTGGTTTATGCAATTACAGATAATGAAATAGTGGATGTAACCAAAACATATCAACCCTGAAGAGAATGGCCAAAATTCTCAGCTAAGACTTTAATTTTAGAATCATCTGTTGTCTCTATTATTTCTTCAAGTAAACTACTAGCTTTACCCATATTAGAAGGGAAATAGTCCTCCCACCAACCATCCCTATCTTTGTTCATGTCGTAGAATTCTGCCATGTTCTCTTTGTTGAGTTCTTTAATCTGTTCATCATTTGGATTTCTTAACAGAGCTTCTAATCCTTTAATGAAAATTTCCAACAATTCTTCTATTTCTTGTATAGTAGTTTTCTTAGACATAGGATTAACCCTATAGTATTTCTACAGTTGGTATATTGATTAGTATTAAAATAATAGGATAAAGTTTCTTTATAAACAGTTGTTCTCCTAAACTTTCACTTTGGTTAGTAGGATTAAGGTGAGTGATAGAACTATACTTAGAGTAAAAGCATACAGATAATTCAGACTTTGGAACATTCCAAGCCAAATAAGGGGAAGGTAGAGTATTGGATATCTCCAGAATGTCAAACGCCAAGCATATTTTCCATAGAGGGCTAAGACTGGTACTCTGATTTTCTGTAGCAAATATAATAAGAGTGAGATTATTCCCATAGAGAAAAGAACCATCGAGGTTGAATAAACATTTCCATACTGTCTGTAAATGAATGGCTGAAATATTTTAAGCATCAAACTTAATCCAATTGGGATTAAGGAGATTCTGAGAAGGTTATTTCTATGTTTAGAGACTATGCAACCCCAGAAACCCCATGCTAGAAATGGAATAAGAGGAAACAATCCTGAAACTAGAGCTTGAGATATAATAAAGGGTAAAGCCTCATATTCAATGAAATAGGGGATTTTTGGGAAGTGAAAGACAAAAAATGGGGGAATCAGTTCATTCAATATTAGGATAGTTGCTATTCCAAAAATAGAAACATATTCTGAATTAAAGAAAAATAACACTAAATTGCATAAAGCTATCATTTCAAATAAACCCCATACTTCAATATTTCCATCTATCCAATATGAAAGAACCAAACCACTTAGGAAGAGAAGGCTTAATCGCCTAAATAAATATCTATAGTCACGTCTATCCTTCCAAAGAATTAGAGACAAACCAGTTGAAAAAGAGAAGAGTATTGGTGGAACAGCATAGACTGGAAACTCATCTATAATAAATCCACTAAAGAAATCAAATCCTGACTTCCTATTCCACAGGAGTAAAAATAAATCTACAAAGTGAATCCAGATAACAGCAATTCCTCGTAATTGGTCAAGTGCTTGATATCTTTCCATCATAATTCTTTATCATATCCATACTTTATTACTTTTCTGATTTTTTCATGTGTTTCTGCCTCTTCGGTGTTCTATCAGTTCATAGTGGCATTGCTAAATAACGCAACTAATGTTTGTCCACATAATGGAGCTTAGTTCCCTACTAATTCCAGAAACACCGTTTCAGGATTCCCATTATCCTTTAGAGTCTCTTCTACAAATCTAGAGATTAGAGAGGAATTTCTTACTCTTGAACCTCTTAGAACATTTATCGCATGTGTAATCGTGTATTTCCTTAGGATACATAAAAGAGATAGCATTGAAGCTATAATATAAGCCTGATCTTAACTAAGTTTACTATGGAAAAATAACTCCTAGGCTCTACAGAGACTAGGAGTAGAGCTGTAGGACACTGAGTTTAAGGCTATTCCTTCTTGATTATAGCTATCTTACCATCAGCAGTCTTGCCTATCTCGTATTTCTCTTTCAACTCTGGATGTTGAGATACGTATCTTAGCAACCCTATTAGGATATTCTTAGTTTGAAATTCTTTCTCAATAACATCCTGCCTGATAATAGCGTGGGATAAGCCCGATGCTTCAAACTCTGTGATGATTCTCTCGGATGCTGAAACCTTGCCTACTCTAGGCTTTATCACAGGCTTCTTAGTTACACGTTCCAGATACTTCAGTTCTGTCTCCCTCTCTGCTTTCCTACTCATTGTTTAATCTCCTTTTGGGAGTATATTCCTGAAAACTTATACTTAAACCTTAAATGTTAATATCTTCCCTAGTTCAATTCTAATCTGTCTAACTGGTAGACAAATTTCGACTACAAGTCTATTAACACAATAACAATTTTCATTAAAACAATGCCTATTCTTAGAAAAGAGCTTAAGTATTTTCTGGAGATACTCTCTTTTCCATACATTCTTTAATCCTCTTAGATTATATTGATATGGAGACTATCTCACTTGGTGTGTATTCGTATAAGCTCTTTCGGTTCTGCTATAACAGTTTTGCACTTCTTACATTTAACAACTTCTAGTGGTTCATACATGGAAATGAAGGCTTTAACCTTAGATTCTGATGTTTCCTGTTCAACAAAGAGCTTATTTACTTCTATCCTATCCAATATCCACAGCCCTTACACTTCATTCTAAGTTTTGTCTTCATGTTTCTTAATAAAGCCATAAAGTAGAAAAGCCTTTTCAAAAGGCAAATCACAGAGGGTAAGAGAATTAAGGGAGTCTTGAGAGAGCTATATTTCAGCAATGTCGTAATGTGTGAAAGTTCTGGCATCAATAAAATTCTTGGCATTACATTGAGGACAAGTATATTGTATAATAGGCTGGTTTGACTCAACAAACTTCCGTACTGTTTCAACATCTGGAATTATTGCATTATATTCAAATGGAAAGCCTTTTTTGTCAAAGCAGTTAGAACAAGTTACACGTAAGTGAAAAACACCTTCTTCAAAACCTTTTGGAATGGAGCTTCGCATTGCTAAAAATATGTTTGCAACAATGTAGTGGAAAGAAGGAAAATCGTCTAAGAAAAGAATATCCGTAGTGTCCTTCGTGATAAATCCCTTCAACTGTACTTGTTTTTCGCTAATCGGAATTATGAAAGGTAATTCCTTGTACTGTCGTTGTGGTCTTCTTTTAAGTGCGTATGCATATTCAATTTCTTGATTAACCCATTGTGAGCTTATCCCATTGTTTGTTAATAGAACAACCATAAAATGACTTTCTTCTAATTCCTTCTGAATTCTCTGCTTAAAATCTTCTCCATACGCTTTATACAATTCAGCCTTATAGGGAAGAATTTCAACTATCCTTCCTAAGCAATAATATATGTATTGTGCCTTATCATTATCTTCGCTTGCGTAACCAACAAATACCTTGTAATCCATGAAGCCTCACATCCAATATTTATTTATGCTTCATTTAAATAAGGTTTTGAACAACTATTTTTGGTGTCAAGAATTTGAGCGAAAGAGAATCAAGAAATAGTTACTTCAAAAGAGAAGAGCTTAGAGGTCTTTTTGTATTAGGTCTGTTAGCAGTAGTTGTATCTATTAGGATTCAGAGCAAAGAGATAATCATGATTATTGAAGAAAGAACATGGAATGTTACTGTCTTCTTAGACATCATGCTTATAACGTGGTCGTTTTATGCGTTCTTTATGGTATTAGGCTTCTCTGAGGATATAATCGGTAAGAAGTCATCAAGCATGTTTCGAGAAATATCAACAAATTATCTCTATTTCAGTTTTGTCATCCTAGCACTTCTGTCAATACTGTTCGTTTACTCTGTTTATCCTACCCGCACACCTTGGGCATTAGGTTTCTTACTTATCGTGTCTGTGTATTGGCTAATGCGAAGACTCATACGAATAAGGAAATCCTTCAGATTCAGTTTTGGAAATCTCTGGAAGCGAATGAAATCTAATCTCTATCAACTTCTGCTTTCAACATTCATGGTTTGTTTTCTGCTAGTAATGTTTGGGACACATGAAGAATTTGTGATTCCTTCTTTCATAATAGGGTCTGCATGCCTAGTAAGTTTTCTCATAGTAAGAGAGAGTGAAAAAGTAAATCTTAACTCATTTTAGGCTTATTTTCACACACCATGCCTCTTCTGTATGCTTATTGCTTTTTTCTTCATTTTGATTTGTAAGAGCAAATCTTAGTTGGAGTTTGTCTACTAGGTAGACTTTACAGAGATTTGGTTTTATGGAGTTCATATAATCGTGTTAGCGAATCACAAATCAACTCTCAAGCAAAACTATTTTAGACTCTGAGGAATCTCTAAGGGAAAGGGATTAAAATTTGAAGTGTCCAATTCACAATAATAAAATGGAGATAGTCTTCCCCCGCACTTCCCAGACTCCATGAGCTGTGCAACTGTAGATTTTAACACCTTCTTATTATTTTACAAAGATTGTCCAGACGTCTGAAATATTATTGTTTTTAGTGGACTCAGAAGCGGAAAAAGATGTCATCCGCATGAGCGTACTCGTACCTCGATTTCGTCATTGTCCAAATCTACAGTAAATTATAGGCTAATAAATAGTTTTAGGCTGATATCCTAACTAATTGCCTACCTTATCGAGGTACGCTGACGAAGGATGATTGCTCTTTCCGCTACCGAGTCCAAAAAGTTTCGGTTGTAAAGTTTCTACTACTAATACATGAAATAAAGAATATGAGGATGAGTTTTCGCTAGGTTTCCGATGATGATCCGGAGATGTATCCCCAGATGCTTACCAAGACAAGCGTTAGGCAAGCTCCTGCGAGTCCCGACAGGATGTATCTTGCGTTGAGAAACGCTGGCAAGATGGTCGTGAGAGCAGGAATTACGTATTCTGCGGTTAGGTCAGCGATAACTCCGGCCATGAATCCCAGGATGGCGACTATCACGAAAACCTTCATTCTTTCTTTCAATTTTTTCACCTTGCTTACACTTGATTTCTAAGCCTCTTTTTAGTCTAACTTACACATTTTTGTCTATTACCGTGAAAGCGGCAATGATTTCTTTTCATCGGAAAATTAAAGCTCAAAACAGTTTTTAAACTACTATATATTGCTATATATATACGTGAATGTTTCGGGCATATTAACAATGTATAAGATTTCTCAAAAACACCTTCATCTGCGGAGGAATTAATTTGTCAGAAAAATTTAGTAAAAGATGGGATGAGAGACAAGATGAGCAACCTTTCACGGAACGCGTCAAAGAAGCCGTGAGGCCGCCAGGACCCTTGAAGCCGAGACTTGACGTGGCTGTTAGGCGCATAGAACTACAAGTACAGAAACTAGATCAGGCAAATGAGAGGTTCAGCCAGAGAGACAAATCCATATTCGCAAGAATAGTGGATGCTTACACAAAGCATGATGTGGCAAGGGCAAACGTGTTTGCCAATGAGTTAGCTGAAATAAGGAAAATGGAAAAAATGATTATGCACGCCCGACTCGCCCTTGAACAAATCGTCTTAAGATTAAGAACAGTGTCGGAACTTGGAGACGTGGTTTCAACACTCGGACCAGCAATAAGCGTTTTAAGGGCGGTTAAAACAGGAATGGCAAACATCTTCCCAGAAGCGGAGAGGGAGCTGGGGCAAATAGGCAACCTGCTCAGCGGAATAATAGTGGAGGCTGGACAAAGCACAGGCCTATCAATAAACTTTGAAACCGCCAACGAAGACGCTCAGAAAATTCTCACAGAAGCAGCAGCGGTCGCAGAACAAAGAATCAAAGAGAAGTTCCCAGAGCTGCCGGCAGGAATCCCTTCGGTGCCATTGAGCGAGAAAGCTCCAACTGAAACATCGTAAACTTTAATGAGGAGGAATGTCAATGACACAAGATTCCAATCTTTTTTTGTCTGTTGGTAAACAAGTGAAAGATGAATATGGACGCATACTAGGAAACATTACTTCCTTAGCGGTAAACCCGAACGGCAGAATTAGATCCGTCTACATCGAACAAGGCAATAGTAGCTTAATAAAACATCCTGTGGAGAGCCTAAAGGTTGACGGTTCGGAGGTAATTCTCCTATCTGAAATAAAAATGGAAACTGCAAATCTTTGTGATGTAATTCCACTATTGTGGCGTAAAGACCAAGCCCTGAAGGAGCTTGTGGATAAAAAGAAAATTTCACCCGAAGTGTATGAAGACCTGCACAACAACTTTGATGGTGCCTTAAATCAGCTGAAAAGTGAAGCTCAAGCCTTAATTGAAAGGCTTAATAAAGAAACCGCCAAGTGCACCCAAGAAATTAAAGAATTAAACTATGCGCTCGTTCACCTTGAAATAGAGCATGAAATAGGAAAAATCGATGAGCAATCTTACCAGACGGCTTTGTCAACGGTGCAAGAGTGCCTAAAAAGAGTTAACATTGAGAAAAGCGACCTAGAAGCTATGAAAAACAAGCTCTCCAACATCCTTTTGGGAGAGACTACCCCCCAGACAGAAACTAAAGAAGAGACGGCGAAGAAGTCAACAGCTCAGAAGACCCCGTCTCCAAGTCTTCCAGAGCCACCGGTAGTAGTCTACGTGAAAGAATTGGGCGAGTCAGGCATCTAAACTGGCAATCACCCAGCGGGCGGAGGGAGCCTAAATCAAAAACATTCTCCATGCAAACCCTCCACCACTACGTGAAGTAATTGTAAAGTCTGTACACAAGCTGAAAATCCAACGCTACAAACTTGAGCAAGTATCTTTCAGGTTGAAGGAACGAGACAAAATTCTGTTCCAAACGTGTGTGGTCGCCCTAAAAAACAATAGTAAAGATAGAGCCGTAATATGTGCAAACGAAATAGCTGAGGTTCGAAAAATAATAACGTTTCTCTATAGCGTAGAGCTCGCAATTGAACGTGTAATTCTCAGACTTGAAACAATAAGAGAACTAAGCGACATAGTAATAGATCTGAAACCAGCATTGAAAACGCTTCAAAGTGTCTCAAAACAGCTTTTTGAAGTTTTACCAGACGTTTCCTGTGAGCTAAGTAAAATCAACGACGTAATAAGCGAAACGCTTTACTTAACAAAAATAACAGTTGATGAAACGATAATTCCAATAAACATGACGACACCTGGCGGAGGAGAAATATTAAAAGAGGTCTCAAGTTTCTTGGAACAAAGGATAATTGAGAAGCTTCCAGAACCGCCCGTTGCCCCAGAAATGCCGGAACCGGAACAAGCCCCTGTTAGGCAAATGGTTGCGTTGGCAGCAACATGTTCAGAAACTGTTCATCAAGAAACCGTTGAAGCAGAAGATGTCTCTTCTCAAAACCTCTTTTCTTATAAAAAAGCCGAAATTCAAGAGCTTTCGTTAAAAGTTGAAAAGCCGTCGCTTGAGGATGCCCTCTTAGAATATGTCAAGAAAAGTAGTGGAGAAATCGATTTGATGCGTTGCTCCCATGAATTGGAATCTTCCTATGAGGAAATTGAAAAAGCGCTCCAAAGTCTGGGGGCTAAGGGTAAGATAAAAATCGAAACTAAAGCCAAATGAGAAGGTGAAGATTGATGGAAGCTTCGCAAGAGCTTGAAAAATCCGCAACCAACTATGCATTGGAAGCAGTTCGCCTAGACAAGCAAGGCTCAAGGGGCATGGCAATAACAATGTATCAAAAAGCCATTGAAAACTTACTAAAACTTGTTCAACTGTACCCGGAGTACAGCCTAAACAAAGTTTACATACAAAGGGCAATAGCGTATCAAGAAAGAATAAAGGCGTTACAGGGGGCTTATGCATCTTTTGAAGAGAGGGTAGAGGCCAAGAACGTTGAGGGTGCAAAGACAACCGAAGGCACTAAGGCATCCTTCGAGGAACTGATTGTTAAGGAAAAACCGAACGTTAAATGGGAACAGGTCGTTGGACTTGAACAGGCAAAAAAGGCAATAAAGGAAGCCGTGGTCTATCCGGTTCAAAGGCCGGACCTCTTCCCCTTAGGATGGCCCAGAGGTATCCTTCTTTTCGGACCGCCTGGTTGCGGGAAGACACTGCTGGCTGCGGCGGTTGCAACAGAAATTGATGCCACGTTTATCTCGGTTGATGCAGCGTCAATAATGTCTAAATGGTTGGGCGAAGCAGAGCAAAATGTCGCCCGACTTTTCAATTCAGCTAGAAAATCGGCTATGGAAGGAAAACCCGCCATAGTCTTCATTGACGAGTTAGACTCTCTCATGGGAAGACATTCAAGCGAAGTGGGCGGGGAGGTTCGTGTTCGAAACCAATTTTTGAAAGAGACGGATGGCATAATAGACAAGGGTAAGAATCTTCACGTGTATGTTGTCGGGGCGACCAATAAGCCATGGGATTTGGACTGGCCCTTTATAAGACGATTTCAAAAGAGAATAATAGTTCCGCTCCCAGACCACCACACCCGCTTAATGATGTCCAAGCTATACACAAGCAATCTGCAGCTCGCTCAGGACGTTGACTTGCACGAGTTAGCCCGTTTATCAGAGGGATTTTCCGGGAGCGACATAAGAGATGTTTGCCAGTCAGCACAACTAAAGATCATAGGAGAATTCTTCGAGTCCGGTCAAGCAAAAAACAAGCTGGCAAAGCCAAGACCTCTCACAATGGATGACTTTAGACAAATATTAGAAGAGAGGAAACCAAGCGTCTCGCTTGACATGTTAGCCTTATATAATAGATGGTTTGAAGCCTTCAAGGCTCTTTAAAGGAGGGAGTATGCAAAAAAATTGAAGTGTTGGGTGGAAAAGTTTGGAGAAATGCAATTTCTTTTTGAAGAAATTCTCCTTTCTCCCCATGTAAAACAAATCTCCAAACTCCACAACCCAACACCCAAAACATAGCCACGACTTGAACGTGTTGCCAAAATCGTGTTCTCTTTAATCTTTTGAACAAAGGGGTTAAAGCCTAATTCTCCCATCAATTTAGCAACCAACTTCCCGTCAACATCTTTTCTTGATGGTCTTCTCCACAACTTTTACGATTTCTTCTGGATTTTTGAGGATGTCTATGTATGGGACTTTTAGATTCAGTTTTTCCGTTGAGTATGGCCCTGTGAAAGCCAGTATGGGTTGGAGGGTCTTGACTGCTTCAATGGCTTCTTCGGCAGATTTTACAGCAACAATCTTGCGTATCCTCCTGTCTTTGCCCACGAGTTTTCTAAATCCTTCTAAAAAGACTATGTCCTTGCCTTCGCATTTTTGCAAAATATTCTCGAGCGAAAAATCTTTCGCGTCCACTTTTTCTATTGTGGCTATTTCATTGGGTGCTACGCTTATGATTGTTTCTGCGCCTGATTGGGCGAATCGCCAGGTGTCTTTTCCTGTTTTGTCGATTGTGAAGTTTGATTCTGGAATATGTTTTATTGCCGCGATTTTGTAGCCCCTTTTCGTCAGCTCCTTTGTTAAAGTCTCTATTGTTGTTGTTTTTCCGGATCGTTTGCTTCCGACAACAGCGATGACCGTTGCTTCCAATTTTACACCTCTGCTATTTCATTTCTTCCCTAAAGATTTCTTTCGACGATTCTTGTTTACATTTAGCTTTTTTGAAAGGTCTTTCACCTATCTTATATATGTTCTGTTAGAAGAAAAACTACATAAGGGTGTAAATTTTCATTCATTTTTCCACACCTTAAAATGCTCTATCCTTAACTTGTCTTAAACATTATGGCTATAAGCAATAGCCTTTTTTATATTCCATCAACAGTCTATCAAGGTGTATTAGAACGAACATTAAAAATTGGATTCCCTCGGACGGCGATACCTTTGTAACCGAGGAGGGATTCATATTCAACGTTTTCGGATATGACCATCCAAATGACCGAGTTTTCTCCTTCCTAAAATATATCCCTTCCAGATTCAAAACACTTTTTAGCATTCGCTTTTTGGAAAAGACTTGGAAATATGGGAAATTGAAACTTTTTCGAGCTGAAAAACTCTACACAGCCCAGAATTACCAGGTGTTTCTTGAAACTTTTCGAAATAGTTTCCCAAATTACGTGTTTTTTTGTCAATTTAGGGAGAAGGAGGTAGTTAGTGCCCCATTATGCTCAGTCAAAAAGGTTTATGTTCCCAAGGAACGTTTGCGTTTTCTAACTAAAATTAAAAGTAAGGATAGTTTACAAAAAATGACTTTGGATTTTGTCAATTTGTTGTCAAGCGAATCGGGCATTGCTATAGAAGATTTTGGGGTCCACGGTTCTATTGCTTTGCGCATACACACGCGTAAATCCGACATAGACATTGTTGTATATGGGTCGCAAAATTTCCGCAAACTAGAGAAAACGATAGACAAGCTTGTTGAGGCTGGAACATTAGGTTACGTTTTTAATAACCGTTTGGATGCTGCTAGGCGGCATAAAGGCCGCTATTCAAACAGGATTTTCATGTACAACGCTGTTCGAAAACCAGAAGAAGTCAATTCAACATATGGAGAGTTTAAGTATACACCAATAACTCCAATCGAGTTTTGCTGCAGAGTTAAGGATGACAATGAAGCCATGTTTCGTCCAGCCATCTACAAAATTGAAGATTACAAACCAGCTAATCCAGTTTCAGTGCTTCCTAAAGAGAAGATTCCAGAACTTGTAGTTTCAATGATTGGATGCTACAGAAACGTTGCCAGAAAAGAAGACAAAATAAAAGTTTCTGGAATGCTGGAACGCGTTGAAAGCCTAGGAACAGGCGAAGTCTTTCATCAGGTTGTTGTTGGAACAGGCAAAAGTGAGGAAGAACACATTTGGCCCCTCTAAGGCTTAGGGATCGCGACGCCATAGTCACAAAAGAAGGCTTAATCTTACGTGTCTTTGGCTATTCTTATCCGCCAGATGCATACATTTGTGACATAGAATATGCGCCTTCGGAAATCTTCAAGTCAAAGAATCCGAAAGCGTTTAGAAGCCGTGGGAAACGCGTTTTTTACAAATTTTACGAGGATGAAGGCATAAAGTTTGTCAAAAAATACCATCCACAATGCCTCATTTTTCACGAGATGCTCCGAAAGAAAGTTGTTGGAGTCCATCATTCTGATGTTGCTAAGGTGAAAAAGCCAGATGACAAACTAGGAGAGCTAATAGAAGCGAAGCCTCAAGATGAACTTATCGCAGCCTTACGTGATGTTCTAGAATTTGCCACGCAATGTTCTAACCTATCAACACAAAATTTTGGTGTTTTTGGCTCCCTGCTTCACGATTTTCATCATCCACGATTTTCTGACTTAGATTTTACCATTTACGGAAGAGAGAAGGTGGCCAAGTTACGCGAAACTTTGCAGGAATTTTATCAGGATGGGAGTTCTCGGCTTAAGAACGAGTTTGAAAGCGATGAGCCAATTAGAGGAAAGCGTTGGAGATTTCGAAATTATGGTCCAAAAGAGTATGTGTGGCATCAGAAGAGAAAATTGATCTACGCGTTGTTCAACGATGATAAAACTGGAAGAATCATCAAGACGGAGTTTGAACCTGTAAAGTACTGGAAAGAAATTAACAATGAATACGACCCTAAAGCGAGAATTTTGCAGAGAGGCTGGGTTAAAATGTTTGCCCACATAACAGAAGACAGTGATGCACCCTTTATTCCATCGATTTACGGCATCAAGCCCCTAAATGTTTTGCATGGAGCAAGAGAAGCTTATGAAGCCAAGCGAATAGTTTCCTTTATGGAAGAGTTTCGAATGCAAGCATGCAAAGATGAAGAGGTCTATGTTGAGGGAAACCTAGAAGAAGTCACGACATCTAAGGGCGGCTTCCACCAAATAACTTTAACCTACTGTCCAAGATATTACAAGCAAGTTTTAAAAGTTGTATCTTAACCTTTGCCAACACCACGGCTTCTGATAAACCAAAATCCTGTTTTTTGGAGTTTTATTCTCTACGGCATTTCCTCACTAAATATTCTCCTCAATTCCTCTCTATCTAATTGTAACTTTTCCGAAAGTGTTTTAACCCATCGAACATAGGCTTTGAAAATGTTTCGAAGTATCTGGGCTTTTTCCTCTCTTGTTAATTCTTTTTCCTCTGCAATTAACAAAACAAACCATTTTCCTATGTCTGTTAGCTGATAGGATTTCAGCCAAACAATTCGTTTTTGGCTTTCTATCTTCTCCATACCCTCTTCTAAAACCCCAAGCTCTGACAACGATTTTAAGTGTTTGATTATCGTTTTGTTGGAGTAGGAAAGTTTTTCCACCAAGTCTTTCTGATAAATTTTGTTGGATATTCCTTGATTAATTGAAAATTTTAGTATGTCCACTGCCGCTCTGGAGCCGAAGATTGCCCGTAGTATTTTATGTTTTTGTTTTGATGGAAGAAACACTACATAGGGGTGAAATTTTTGACTCATACTTATTCACTGTAGGGAAATGTTGTGTTTAACGGTTACTGCTTAGTTTAGCTGTCCGTTCAAGCATGAAGGCTGTGGCTATACTCATTAATGAAACACAGAGCAATATGAAAAACGATGGGTTTTCCGTGAGGATATTTATGGTTCCGTTGTAGGTGTTCATAAGGAAAGCGTAAGCCGTCCAGAGCATTCCAATCCAGCCTAAACAGAAAAGCATAAGGTAAAGTATGCGGGACGCTTTACTTTCCATGTTTATCCCAGCTTTATTATGCCGCTTCTTCTCAAAGCAAATATGAGTCCATATGCTAGATAAACCGTTATAATTGTCATCAGCAACCTTTCAACGACCGTTATAGGTAGATACGTGGCGAAAATCGCTCCAAGTGGGTCTTCTGGAGGAGGTGGTAACCTTGATTTTAGCCAAGGTATATAGATTTTTAAGGCATTTTTTATTTCTTGGAGCGGAATAACCCAGCCAACCGAGCCAATGTATATGAAATTCCCCATCATATGGTTTGCCATTATGCCGCCGAAGCAGCATACTGTTGCACCCAAAATCTTTCGGAGATTTGCCTCTGCATTCAGAAAGCTGTGGACTTTTCCTCTGAAGATTAATATGAGGGCGAACGCTGTCCAATGTAGAAACGGATAATAGAGCACTTCCCGTCCAGGAGGAGTTAGATACCAAATTCCCATAAGAACAGCATATATTATTACCGCAAATTTCCAGTTAGCGTTTTTAGCGTTCCTTGCTAGGCTTCCACTAATAATGGCTGATATAGGTCCGCATGGAAGATTCAACAGACCGTAAAAGGTTGTTGTTGGAATTATCCAAGCAACAAAGTTACCCAATAGAGAGGTTAATCCGCCAATCCATGGTCCCAGCAAAATTCCCACGATCGGGTCTAGGATTACCACTGGCTCTATTTTACTGGTTCCTCCAACAATGGGAATTCCAGGGAGTCTTGAGATTATTGCGTATAGGGCTGCAAAGATGGCAATTACAGCTACTTGTCTGGATGATAGTTTCATTTTTAACACAGCAATGTAATCAATTACATTTCTTTTTAAGCTTTATTCTTTTTCAACCCATTTTTTGTAAAGGAAAACTCTACCCACGTATAGGATAACTGCTGAAGCGACGAGCGTTGTTATTTGCTGAAGTATATCGCTTGACACCGCGTTTTGAATCATCATGTTTCTTACTGCTTGGACTGCGTAGGTCATCGGTATCACCCTGCCTATTTGTTGAATATGCTTTAGAAGAAATTCTTGTGGGAAATACATACTTATAAAGAACAGTAGTACCGCGCCTAATGTTGTGGTAGGTTTGATACCTCTATATGCTTCACATAGTCTTCTTCTTGTAGATAACCAAGCCTATTGTGAACACAATTGCGGCATATGCGGCGAGGCCGATCAAGTAGTTGGACATGCTTGCCAGGGGAGCGCCGCGTGCTAGGATCCCTCGAATCGCTTTGTTGGAGTACGTAGTTGGAAAAGCCCATGCAATCTTTGTCATTGTTGGTTCCGTGATTTCGCCCCACGTTCCAGATAGGAACATCATAGGGATTATTATAAACCATGAGACACCGACCGCTTGATCCTCATTTTTGGCGAAAACTGCTATAACGAGTCCTACGCCCACACAAGCAATACCTAATAGCACCGCGACAACAAATGCTGCCAGCATGTTTACCGTCATGTCCATGGTAGTGACGCCTGTCGGTCTAAACCCTAGGAGGTACGCAATTCCAAACACTAGCACAGTTTGTGTTAAACATATGATAAGGTTGCTGAATAGACCCCCTGCTAAGAAATCCATCGTGCTCATCGGGGTGGTTCGCAGCCTTGAAAATGTCCCTTTGTCACGCTCCTTCGCGATTGAAGACGCTGTGCTGAAAACGATTGTGCTCACTGCGTAGGAGATTGTGCCGACTACCATAAAATTCATCATATTGAACTCAACAGCGATAGGCTCATCCAATGATTTCCAATATTGTTTGGGTGGAGGCTTCCCGGCAAGAATTCCGGAAATGGTCATCACCTGAGATGTGACTGTCCAAGAACCTGAAATATCCGTTTCATCTACGAAGAATGTGACCGTTTCATTTGTGTTCATTGGATTATAGCCGTCGTCTATGATCAACCCAGCTTTAATGTTGCCTAGACGGAATGCATCCTTCAATGAGTTAGTATCATCGTACTGAACCATTGTCAATATGTCTTTCAACCCCCAATCGGTAGCATTCTCGAGTTTTTCAATAAAAAGCTCTGAAAATTGGCCGCTGTCGTTGTTCACGTAGCCAACCGTATAAGTCGTGGCTCCTCCTCTAAAGGCTAAGCCAACCATAAGCATTATCATGATGGGCATCGCTAACAGGAAAAACAAGTACACTTTATCACGTAGTATTACCTTCAAGTTTTTGATTGTGAGATCAATTACGGTTACCATTTATCTTAGCCTCCTCCCGGTGAGATGGATAAAGACGTCTTCAAGCGTGTTTTCCTGAGGGCGTATTCTACCAACCTTTACTCCTGCTTTAGTTGCAGTCTCAATTATTTCACCGAGCCTTGAAACTCCTGCCTCGGCAACAACTACCAAACCATTCTCCATCTTACTCACGGTCTTAACGAATTTCAAATCCCTCAATCTCTTCATGGCAGAGTCAACTGGGCCAATAAGCTCCATTTCGATGACATCGCCTCTGCCAGACTTTTCCTTCAAGTTTTCTGGACTGCCTTCCGCAATGATTTTTCCATAATCCATAATGGCTACGCGGTCACAGAGTTCGTCTGCCTCCTCCATATAATGTGTTGTCATTATGATAGTCTTCCTTCTCTCTTTAAGCTCTAGAATAAAGTCCCATACAGCCCTTCTCACCGCGGGGTCTAGTCCCAACGTAGGTTCATCTAAGAACAGTATCGGGGGATCGTGTACTATCGCCATGATAAGGTCTAGGCGGCGTTTCATCCCGCCGCTGTAAGTTATCACTTGATCGTCAGCTCGGTCAGCCAGCCCCATCTTTTCAAGCAACTCATCCGTTTTCTTTTTCAGTTCTGTTTTCGGTATTTTGTGCATTTTTCCAATGAGATTTACATTCTCTCTTCCAGTCAATCTTTCGTATACGGTGGTTTCTTGGGGGCAAACGCCTATGATTTTTCTGATTCTATCCACTTCTTTTTGAACGTCGTATCCCTCAACTCTTGCCGTTCCCTCGGTTGGAGTAAGCAAACAACACAACATGCGTACAATTGTAGTTTTGCCAGCACCGTTAGGTCCGAGGAGTCCCCAAAGCTCGCCTTTCTCCACCTTGAAGTTCACATGATCAACTGCAATTAGATCCCCAAAATTTTTAGTTAACTCTGAAGTTTCAATAGCATACTCGACCATTAGTCACCAGCCTTAATTTATCTGAAACACTTCAGCCATAACGTCCTAATTTAAAAGAGTTTCTATCTTTTTCTATGTGAAGATAAAAGTTAATTAGGTTAAATTAAAGTATGTTAGCTTTCAAAATGCATGTTGAGATTTAAGGCGGAGAGACATTCTAAACGAGCAAGCTGAGGTCAACGAATGAAGGAGAATCCAAAATTGCGTGTAACATTGCTTACTGGCCGAACAATAGAGCAAGGCGTGGGAAAAGAGCGTGGAAAAGCCTCCAAAGAATACGTGGAAAGCGTTTCAGTCTGCTTCATGGACCCTGAAGACCTAAAGAGGCTTGGAATAAAAGAAAAGACGAACATTCTCGTGTCAACGGATTACGGCTCGGTAGTTGTCAAGGCTCTAAAATCCCTAAGAGTTCCGCATCCTGGAGTAATTTTTATTCCTTATGGTCCATGGGCAAATGCTGTGGTTAACCCAGAAACTCACAGTATTGGTATGCCATCTTTGAAGGGGATTCCAGCAGAAGTTGAGCCTGCTCCAGATAAGCCCCTTTTGGGCTTAGAAGAGCTTCTTAAGGAACAGTTCAGGAAGGGGTAGAATGCCAGTTGTTAAGGCTGTAACGTGTCCAGTTTGCGGAAGCCTATGCGACGACATAGAATTAACAGTCGAAGATGGAAAAATAGTCAAGGTCAAAAACGGCTGCGCTATGTGTGAATCGAAATTTTTAGGTTATAATGGCGAGCATAGGGTTTTGAGGCCGCTTATAAGAAAAAACGGAAAATTTGTTAAGGCTTCACTTAAAGAGGCTATAGGAAAGGCTGCCGAAATCCTAGCTGAAGCAAACTATCCAATATTATACGGCTGGAGTTCAACAAGCTGCGAAGCCATGCGCGTGGGTCTTGAATTGGCAGAGGAAGTCGGGGGAGTGATTGATAACACGTCAACTGTTTGTCATGGACCCTCAATCTTGAGCATCCAAGACGTTGGCATTCCATCTTGCACCCTTGGACAGATTAGGCATAGGGCGGACCTAGTTATTTACTGGGGAAGCAACCCGTGGAGCGCCCACCCACGGCATATCGAAAGGTACACAGCCTTTTCGGAGGGAAGATTCGAGAAAAGCGCGTGGAAGGGATACCTAACCAAAATCAAAGCCTCAATTGTCAGGAAAAAAATTGAAAGCGCCATTAGAAGAGTATTCTTTAAGAAAAAGCCATCGGCTCCATCGCACCTTAGAAGGGAGCCTTCACCAGCGCTTTTGAAAGAGGGGAGAAAGCTAATGGTTATCGATGTCAGAAGGACGAGGTCTGCTGAGATAGCAGACTACTTCATCCAGGTTGAGCCTAACAAGGATTACGAACTCCTCCAAGCTTTTAGGGCCCTTATTCGAGATCAAGAAATCGAGGTTGACGAAGTTGCTGGGGTTCCGGTGGAGCATCTGGAAGAAGTTGCAGATGCGATGATCAGATGCAATTTTGGAATACTATTCTTCGGGCTTGGTCTTACAATGAGCAGTGGCAAGCTCAGAAACATAGACGCTGCGCTCTCTTTGATTCGCGACCTAAACATGCGGACGAAGTTTGTGATAATGCCCATGCGAGGACACTTTAACGTCACTGGTGCAAACACTGTTTTCACGTGGCAGACTGGCTATCCATACGCCGTTGATTTCTCTTTGGGTTATCCACGGTATAATCCCGGGGAGACATCGGCTGTCGACGTTCTTTTACGTAAAGAGTCAGATGCAGCCTTAATAGTTGCGTCGGACCCTGCTGCAAACTTTCCAAAAAAAGCTGTTGAACATTTGGTCAAGAATCCGTTGATAGTTATCGACCCCCACATGAACGCCACAGCCCAGATGGCTGATGTTGTTTTTCCCTCAGCATTTGTCGGGATAGAAGCAAGCGGAACAGCCTACCGCATGGACCATGTGCCGCTTCCCCTCAAAAAGGTTGCTGAGCCGTCTCGAGGGGTGCTTCCAGACGAGGAAATCTTGAGGAGAATCCTCTCAGAAGTCAGGAAAACAAAGAAGAGAAAACAGGCGGAGGCACCATAAATGGAGCTTCTAATAAAAAATGGCTTCGTCTACGACCCAATCAATGGTGTTAACGGCGAAAAAATGGACATTGCGGTTAGGGATGGAAAAATAGTTGAAAAAGTCAACGAGCGTAAAGCGAGAAAAATAGATGCTTCTGGAATGGTTGTCATGCCTGGCGGAGTGGACATCCACTGCCACATTGCTGGCTCAGAAGTAAACACGGGAAGGCTCCTGAGACCTGAAGATCACTTTAGGGATTTTGAGCGGAAAACGTCTAGAACAAGGTCGGGGGTCGGCTACTCAATCCCATCAACCTTTACGACCGGTTATCGCTACGCCAGGATGGGCTACACTACAACAATGAATCCTTCAATGCCTCCTTTGGAGGCTAAACACACCCATGAAGAATTGAGCGACACGCCCATGGTTGATAAGGCCAGTTACCCGTTGCTGGGCGACTGGTGGTTTGTGCTTGAATATTTGAAGGAAGGAAAAATCGAGGAGTGCGCAAGATATGTGGCGTGGATGATGAGTTCAACAAAGGGATATGCCATAAAGATTGTCAATCCTGGGGGGCTGGAGGCATGGGGCTTTGGCCGCAACGTTAGCAGCCTGGACGACCAAGTTCCGTATTTCTGCATTACCCCACGCGAAATAGTCCGAGGACTGTGCAAAGTGAACAGGCTTTTAAACCTGCCCCACACGATCCATGTTCACACCAATAATCTTGGAAAACCTGGAAACTATCAGACAGCTTTAGAAACCATGAAATGCGTTGAAGACTTGGCCCAAGAAAATAGACCAGCAATTCACATAACCCACTGCCAATTCTGTGCCTTCAAGGGAGATGATTGGAGAACGCTAGAGTCAGGAGCAGGGGAAATCGCAAACTACGTCAACAATCATTCTCATGTAACCTTGGACATGGGTCAGGTGATTTTTACGGACACGACCACCATGACTGCTGACGGCCCATTCCAGTATACGCTTTATGAGCTGAGCGGAAACAAATGGGTAAACCACGACGTGGAAACCGAAACAAGCGCGGGTATTGTGCCCTTCCGCTATCGCCGTAAAAGCTATGTCCACGCAATCCAATGGTCAATAGGCTTAGAATTAGCCCTGCTAATTAAAGACTCTTGGAAAGTCTTTATGACAACAGACCATCCAAACGGCGGCCCCTTCACTTCTTACCCGAGGATTATTGCATGGTTCATGAGTAGAAAAGCCAGAGAAGCAACTTTGAAACGAATCAATCCCCGGGCAAGGAGTAGGAGTCTTCTTCCGTCAATAGATCGTGAACTAGGCTTTTATGAAATTGCGATAATGACTAGGGCTGGGCAAGCAAAAGCCTTAGGCCTTAAAAGTAAGGGGCATTTGGGCATAGGGGCTGACGCGGACATAGCCATGTACAACGTAAATCCAGAAAAAACAGACCCTTCGAGAAAGTATAAGGCTGTAAGAAGGGCGTTCAAACGGGCTGCCTACACCATTAAAGGTGGAAAAATAGTTGTTAAAAACGGAGAAGTGCTAAGGCATGTGGAAGGCGCCACCATGTGGCTTGATGTGCAAGCCTCCGAATCCGTAAAAATAACCGACGAAATGAAGAGAAGGTTCAGAGAATACTGGACAGTTGAATACGAAAATTACCCCGTAACAGAAAACTATCTCGAAGTTTCGCACCCAATAACTGTAAAGAGCAGTGTCTAAAATGATAAACCTGTATCCTGTAAAGGAAATTAGGTTTCCAATAATAGCTGAATGCATTAACCCAGACATTTTTCAAGGCAAGACGAGCCAAGAAATAGAAGGGCTAAAAATCTGGGAAGGAAACAAACAGAAAAAGCTTGGAGAACTCTTCAAGGTTGAAGAAATCAAAACAGAGAACCCACAGGAAAGAGAAGCCATAACAATAAAAGGCGATGTGAGCAAGGTTCGAAGAATAGGAGCAGGCATGAAAAGCGGAGAAATAACGATTTACGGAGATGCTGGCATGCACTTGGGCGAGGAGATGAAAGGCGGCAGAATAGCCGTGCATGGAAACGTCGGCGGATGGGCTGGCTCAATGATGAAAGGCGGAACCATAGAAGTTCATGGGAATGCTGGCGACTATTTAGGTGCTCCATACCGCGGAAGCAGCGAAGGTATGCGTGGAGGAAAAATAATCGTTTATGGCAATGTTGGAAACGAGGCAGGAGCCCGCATGAGAAAAGGCATAATCAAAATTTATGGCTGTGCTGGTCAATTTGTGGGTTTTCGGATGCGCGACGGAACCATTTATGTTGAGAAAGATGCCGAAGCAAGGGCAGGAGCGTGCATGACCGGGGGCAAAATTGTCGTTGGAGGATTTTTAGAGTCTGTTCTGCCAACCTTCACCATAGACAGCATTAAGGAAAAGGTTAAAGTCGAAGAAGGCGAAACAGTTGGAGGCCCCTTTTACCTTTTTCTCGGAGACCTTGTGGAACACGGAGAAGGCAAACTATATGTCTCCAAGCAGAAAAATCCCCACCTAAGCCAGTATGAAAGATTCCTTTAAGGAGAAAATTTTGTGAAAAAAGTCTTAAGCGTGAATCGGCTGGCATGGAAACTTCTAGAAAAATTATGCGAAAACCCAGATTTCTATGGGGTAAGAGTTGAAAAAACAAACGGTGGAACAACCATCGTTGATGCTGGAATAAAAGCTAAAGGCGGATTTGAGGCTGGAAAAATCATAACGGAAATCTGTATGGGCGGCTGCGGAAAAGCAGAAATAACCAGTAGGCAATACGGAGAACTGGAGCTTCCATCGATATTTGTTTACACGGATCACCCTGCCATCGCAACTTTAGGCTCACAATTTGCTGGTTGGCAGATAAAAGAGGGAGACTACTTCGCAATAGGTTCTGGGCCTGCGAGAGCCTTAGCTTTAAAGCCTAAGGAAATCTATGAAGAAATCGGGTATAGGGACGATTTTGACAAGGCTGTTGTAGTTTTAGAAACCGACAAGCACCCGCCACCAAAACTAATGGAACGCCTTGCAACAGAATGCAAAGTCTCAATTGAAGACCTCACGGTGATTTTGACTCCGACAGCCAGCATAACCGGAGCAACACAGGTCTCAGGAAGAATAGTTGAAACTGGTATTCACAAGCTCAGCAAACTTGGATTAAATCCCAACGCGATCTTGTATGCTTGGGGACGTGCTCCAATAGCGCCCATTCATCCAAAGTTTGCACAGGCAATGGCGAGAACAAACGACGCCATCCTCTATGGCGGAACAGCCTACTACACGGTTGAATATGAAGACGAAGGAGAACTGAAAAAGATTGTGGAGAAAGCTCCGTCTAAAGCCTCTGAGAGCTATGGAAAACCCTTCATAGAAATATTCAAAGAAGCAAACTATGACTTCTACAAAATTGACCCAAATCTCTTCGCACCAGCCGTTTTGATTGTAAACAATGTAACCAATGGTAAGGTCTTTAAAGCTGGAGAAATCAATGCCGAGGTATTAACGAAGTCTTTAGGATTTGGAAGCAAAACATAAATTCAAAAAATTGTTTACCTAGGCATTTTCATACCTGTCTTCACGGCTTTTGCCAATAAATAGCCCGAGGGAATTGTGTAAAGCGCCAATGTGGCATTGAAAATCACTGTGAGCGGGACGGCAATACTTATCGCTTCTTCAGGCATGTTGAACCCAACTGGTGGTGGAAAACGAAGGAAGGCCCAGTTTACGAATGCCATAATTGCCACCCTCAAGATAATTCCTAACGTTGTAGACAGAGCAGTTAAAAAAGTCTCTCTGTGCCTCTGAGGATTTCTTCCAGCAAATTTTTTCGCTATAATAATGCCAAACAGCATACTTATTACGGCTGCTAAATTGTAGAGTGGACCTGTGGGAAGGGTCCCTGGAAATACAGCAAACAGCACAATGGTGTTTATTATAGCTATAGTAACCCCTACTACGGTTCCATAGAGCAAGAATGCCGCAACTATTGGTATTTCCCATATCTGATATATAAGATACGGGGCGTATGGCGCCGGAATCTTTATAGGCGACAGGTTAAGGGCTATTGTAAGAGCAGCGAATGTGGTTATAGCCGCCACAGTTTTTGTATTCATTTTGAATATCATCCACTCAACCAAAATTTTGTGAGAAGTAATTATTTAAGAGTAGCTACCCAAAAAAGAGTACAAAGATTCTTACACGCACTCGAAAAATAAATATGGCTTGTGCATATTTTCTATTGGGAAGCCGCTTGTCTGAAACCCTAAAATTTTCTTCGAACGACATTAAGGGTTGGCTTGAAAGCGAAACAGGTTCAATTTTTATTCCAGTTCATGCTCGGGCTAAAAAATTGCTTGACGAGGTGCGCAAAGCGCTTGACAGTCTTGCAGATGCTAGTAAGACGCTTCTAGACAGCAGCGGAAAGGAGATCGAGAAAAGGAATATGAAGACTTATGGCAGAGCCAGAGCCTTAAACAAGCTTGCCCGCCTTTTTTTAGATAGAATGCGGCAGATTAAAGTTCCAGACAAAACTTCTTATGGCAGTCTCAACGAGTTCGTCCAAGAAACTCAAAGGGCATTTCTGGTAACAGAGGTTGATATTAAAAACTGGTTTCCCAGGGTTTCTCCCTTTTTCATTCTTGACAGGAGAAAATTCTTGGCACTTTTTGAAAAGTCAAAAGAATCACTGAAAGAACTTAACGACTTCCTGAAAAAAGAGTATGTTAAAACCAAAACACTGGAAGAAACCTTTCAAATTGTAGATAAGCTCAAAAACCTTGAAAGTCAGCTAGCAAACCTAAAGGAGCAAAAGGCAAAAGCTGAAAGCGAAATGGCTTCGCTTGAAAAGGAAATCGCTCAAGCGCAACAAAGGATGGCTGATTTAAAAAGTAAGGGAGGAATGAGCCAACTGAGCCAAGTAGTCTTGGAAATAGAGGTGCTGAAGGCGGAAGTAAAGCATAGCTTGCAGCATCTTCAAAAACCCTTCATAAAATTTCAGTCACTAACCCTTCACGGCAGAGGAACCGGCTTAGCACCTGAAGAACTTAATAAACTTAATCAATACTTAGAAAATCCCTTCGAATCCCTAGCAACAGAAGAAGCTGACTATCCGCTGTTGAGGCAGATTCTCCAAAAATTATCTCGCTCTATGGCTGATGGAAAGCTAAAACTGAAGGCTGATAAAACTCGAAAGGCAGAACAAGCCATAGACAACATCTTAAACAAAAATTCCTTAGCAATCCTTCACAAAAAATGCATCGAGGCCATAACACGGAAAAGGCAACTCTCAACATCGGCGGAGGTAGCGGAAACTAAGAGCGACCTTTCAAGACTTGAGGAAGACCTTGAAAAGCTAAAAAGGAGAAGGGACAGCGTTGAATCAGAGGAAAACGCAATAGAACGGTCTTACAGCGAAACTTTGGAAAAAATTCGAAATCACAAGAACCAAATAGAAAAAAACATTTTTGGTTTTATGGGCAAGAGAGTTCGCATCGAATAGTTTGAGGCGCAACGCTTGCAGGTAAACCTTTCACAAATTGTCAAGGAAGCCATGGAAATCCAATGCGAGGATTTTACCCGATTGGTTGAAGATGCTACGCGTTCGCTCTGTGGGGAGAATGGAAAAGTTGGAAACCTAAACATCTTGGGAAGGCTTATTCAACTTGAACCTCAAGGCGAAGCATTAATAGTCGGGGACTTGCACGGAGACCTTGAGAGTCTAATCGACATTCTGAAAGGGAGCAAATTCCCGGAGAAAATGAGCCGAGATAGCGACGCCGTTCTAATTTTTCTTGGAGACTACGGCGACAGAGGCGAATACTCAAAAGAAGTCTACTACACAGTCCTAAAACTGAAGCTCCTTTTCCCGGAACAGGTCGTTTTGATGCGGGGAAACCACGAAGGCCCAGAAGACCTTCTGGCTTCTCCTCATGACTTGCCAATGGAGTTCCAAGTGAAATTCGGCGAGAAATGGAAAGACGCATACTCAAAAGTTCGCGGTTTATTTTCATGTCTTTACAATGTGGTGGTGGTTGAAGAACGCTATTTGATTATTCACGGAGGTTTGCCACCGCAAGCTAAAACAATTGAGGATTTGGCATACGCCCACAAGACGCATCCAAAACAAAGTTTTTTGGAGGACATGCTCTGGAGCGACCCAAACGAAATGGTTAAGGAAGTATGCGCCTCACCGAGGGGTGCGGGAAAACTCTTCGGCGAAAACATAACGAACAAAGTTCTGAAGAGATTTAATGCTAAAATCTTTATAAGGGGACACGAACCGTGCGCCGAGGGCTTCAAAATCAATCACAAGGGCAAAGTTCTAACCCTGTTTTCGCGGAAAGGACCACCATACTTCAACGCTCATGGTGCCTATTTAGATTTGGAACTTTCAGGAAAATTTGAAGATGCAGAAAAAATAATCCCATACATTCATAAATTTTAGGATTGTTCAAATCCGCATAAATCAAGATTTTCATTTTCAGCCATTAGTTGCGCTAATGCTTATAACTGACCTTAATGCTACGCGATTATGGGCTAGTGAGTGTTTAGCGTTAATGTCGAATGTAGTAAATGTGGAGAAAACTTTCCGTGCAATAGAGTTTTGACAGTTTGCGCAAAATGTGGCGGGGCGCTTTTATTTAGGTACGATTTAACTCGTGTTGCCAGAAAAATTTCTAAAAATGTTTTAGCGAAGAGGGATGACACTTTTTGGAAATTTATAGAATTGCTTCCTCTTTCATCACCTAAAAGCATAGTTTCTCTCGGAGAGCCCTATACTCCAGTGCTTCGCCTTCCCAAAAGTTACGGCAGACGTCTTAAAAACGTGTACATTAAAGATGACGGTGGGCTTCCAACTGGAACGTTTAAAGCCAGAGGGATGAGTGTGGCAGTTTCTAAACTCAAAGAATTAGGCGTAAAACGTGTTGCAATACCCTCTGTTGGGAATGCTGCAGCGGCGCTGGCTGCTTATGGCGCAAAAGCCGGAATGGAAATTTACGCGTTCATACCAAAAGATGTTCCAGAAAGCATCATCAAAGAATGTATTTGCCTTGGAGCCAAAGTGTATCTTGTCGACGGATTAATAAATCATGCAGCGGAAATCGTTAAAAAACTCGGAGAAAAGTATGTTTGGCTTGACGCTTCGACGAATAAGCAACCGTACAGATTCGAAGGATACAAGGCTATGGCATTTGAAATGGCAGAACAATTCGGTTGGGATTTGCCAGAAAACATACTTTTCCCAACTGGCGGAGGCGAAGGAATTATAGGCCTCTGGAAAGGATTTAAAGAATTAATTGAGCTTGGCTGGATCGAAAAGATTCCACACTTAATAATTGTCCAGTCCTCGGATTGTGCGCCTCTCGTGAGAGCATACAACACAAATGAACTTGAAGTAAAAGAAGAGTGGAAAAACGCTGAAACCGTTGCAGCTGGCTTAAAAGTTCCTCGTCCCTATGCAAGTTATCTGATACTGCGTGCAGTAAAAGAAACAGATGGAACGGCGGTCGCAGTCGACGAAAAAGAAATAATTCCTTCAATGAAAACTCTTTTCAAAATGGGCATATACGCATGTCCAGAAGCGGCTTCAACGCTAGCTGCTTTAAACAAAATGGAAAATCAAAAAGCATTGGACTCCGATGAAAAGATACTCCTATATCTAACTGGAAACGCAATAAAGTATCTTGATGTAATAAAAATAAAAAGGAATGACATCCCATTGTTAAACAGAGACGCAAGTTCTTTGGCTTAAACCGCAAACACAAAATTTCTTTTGCGTCAAACGTCCTAACTTCTATTGCGTCCACACGGAAACTTTAAGAATATAATACCGTAGCATCTTTCACAGATTTCAAACAAAGAAGGTTCACTCTTGAAAATCGGAATTGTGACACGAAACAAAAACTCTTGGAGTTCAACCCAACTTCGAGAAGCCCTAGACAAACGCGGTATCCTAAATTTGTGCTTCGGCTTTCCGCGGTTTGTTGCCCGTGTTGGATACAAACCTTACATGAGAGTTGACAACACCAGCGTTTTAGAAGAGTTAAATGCGTTAATAATTCGCCCAATTGGACGGGGCTCATTGGAAGAGATAGTTTTTAGAATGGACATGCTTTATAGGCTTCAGCGTTTAGGCTTATACGTCATAAACCCGCCCGAAGCCATCGAACACTGCGTTGACAAGTACGACCTTCTGGCGATTCTGGAAGACGATGGCATACCCGTGCCACGCACAGCAGTAACCGAAAACGTTAACGAAGCTTTGAATGCTTTTAATGAGTTGGGCGGGGATGTTGTCGTCAAACCAATCTTCGGTTCCAGAGGAATAGGCTCAACAAGGGTTAAAGACCCGGAAATCGCCTCCACAGTTTTTAGGGCCATAACGTTTTATCACGGTGTAATATACCTTCAAGAGTTTGTTCATCACGGCTTTTCTGACATCCGAGCATTTGTTATCGGCGACCGTGTCGTCGCAGCCATGAGGCGTGTCGCAAACAGCTGGAAAACCAACTACAGCCAAGGAGCACGACCAGAATCAATAACGCTTGACAGAACTTTGGAGGACATTGCTGTCAAATCAGCAAAGCTTATCGAATGCAAAATCGCTGGCGTAGACATTCTAGAAAGTCCTAGAGGGCCCTTAGTTGTTGAGGTTAACAGTCAGCCCGGGTGGAGAGGCTTACAGTTAGTTGCAAGGGTTAATATTGCCGACGAGATTGTGGGTTTCGTCCTATCTGAAATTAAAAAATAGAGGGGGTAGTCAAAATACGCGATGTCGAAATAGTTAAAATTGACACCTCAGCTAAAACAACTCAAAAAGTGAAGGATCACGTGGCAGAAGAAAAACCCCTCCACGTATTTCTGAATAGAACCTACTACGCAACCATCTTCTGTTCTCCATCAAACCTGAAAGAATTGGCTGTTGGACATCTGCTTTCAGAAGGCATTGTAAAATCGGTTGAAGAAATCGAGGAAACACGCTTAAAAGAAGAAGGAGTCTGTCACGTTAAGCTAAAACCCGGTATCGAGTTGGAAAAGAGGCTGAAACTCTCAAAGCCCTTTTCCCGAGTAATCCTTTCAGCATGTGGCAGCCCATCACCCTACCAATATTCTGGAAAGCGTCCTAAGATCACGTCGAACTTGAAGGTAAAAGCCGAAGTAATCCTAACCTGCGTCAACCGCTTAAATTCTATCGCTGAAACCTTCAGAAAAACCGGCGGAGTGCATGCCGCCGCCATCTACAAAAGAGACGGAAACCTTGTGGCATTCGCCGAGGATGTTGGCCGCCACAACGCTGTTGACAAGGCAATCGGCATCGGAGCCTTAAATAAAATCGATTTTGGAGAATGCCTTCTTGCTTTGAGTGGACGGTTAACAGGAGACATAGTCCTTAAAGCCGCGAGGGTTGGCCTACCAATAGTGGCCTCTTTGGCTGCGGCGCTAGACTCTGGCATCATGGTCGCCAAAAATGTGGGTTTGACTCTAATCGGGTTTGTACGTGGAAAACGCTTGAATATCTACAGCTTTCCAGAGAGAATTCTCTCGTAGGGGTCATCAGCCATTTTCGGAAATAGCGTCTCTTTCCCGTTTTTCAATAGGATATGCCGAACATTTTTTGTGAAAACTCCCAAGAAGCTTGCCTCAACGTTGTTTTGACTCAGGGCTTGCTCGACCTTATCTTTGGCTTGAGGGCTGACGGCGGCTAAAATTGTGCCCGTTGAAGACATGGACAATAATTGTTCGTCTGATAGCTGGAAACATTTTTGCAATGTATATACCTCCTTTGGAATCTGAATCTTATCGAATTCTATTTTGAATCCCACTCTAGAGGCTTCAGCCATCTCGTTTAGGGCTGCTGTCAAACCGCCTTCCGTAGCGTCGTGCATGGCATGAATGCCCCCTAACTCGGCTAGTAGTAAAGCTTTTTTCACGCAACTCTGCAGACCGACAAGCTCGGCAAGTTCCAATGTTCGCTGAGAGCCAAAGAGTCTTTCAGCCAAAGCCCTATGCGTCAAAGTAAAGTTGACAACTATCTCCAAACCGATGGGCTTTGTGCATAAAACGTAGTCTCCAGGTTTTGCGCCGCCGGGCGTTATCAGCTTGTCTTTGCCCACAGTGCCATACGCGGTGCAAACTCCTACCAGAGCTGACAAGCCCTCATAGGTTCCCGTGTGTCCTGTTACAACAGCCATTTTGAGCTCGTCCGCGGCTTTGCATGCTTGGCTCATAATATCATAGAAAGTTTCAGGCTTTGTTGATGGTGAACCTAAAAGGTTTATTGTGCAGTATTCGGGTTTCGCCCCAAAAAGCGCTACGTCAGAAGCCGCATAATGTATTAGCAGCCATCCAAACCACTCCTCGGGAACCCCTATGCAAGGGTCTGTCGAAACAACCAAGTATTTATCATCTATTATGTGAACGCCTGAGTCAAAACCCGGAACGGGCGGAACAATAACCCGCGAATCCTTTTTAACACAGCTGAGAAGTTTTTTGAGGTTTTCGGTGGAGAGTTTCCCCATTTTATGCAAACCTTATTTTTTTGGCAACTCAATGCCCTTACTGGTTATTTTGATTGGAATCCAGTCAAGAGGATGTTTGCATCCTTCCATCTTCACTATGCGCAGTTCCCTTTGGCATTCTTCTTCGTTAAATCTGAAAAGGAATATGTTGTGGGCTTTGTTTAGGTCTAAATCTGTGGCCCGCTGGGTTGCAATGTCTTTTTGTGTTGCCGCTGTCATAATGTCTATGTTGACGATGTTGTCGAAGTGACACCAGTTAATTGTCCAGTCTTCCACGGGCTCCATATATTTCAAATCATACAAGGAAAATAGTTGTTCACTAAAATCTCCAGCCGCAAACCGCGTAACGCCTTTTTCTGAAAGTAGTCTATCGATGCGTTTCATCTCCTCAAAATCCTCAAGATTAAAGTATATCACCTTCGGGTCTCGCGGGTAAGGCTCAAAATGGGGAAAGGCTTGTATGGCGATAAACTTGCCCTTAGCTATGTAGGGTTCAATATTCCACCCAAAAGATTTGAAATAGGCCTTCAAACGTGGAAACGGCTTGTCCATAACATCAAAAGCAACGGTTTCTCCTTCCCGTAGTCCCTGCCAGAGAAACTGCATAGCAAAAACAGTTTTTCCAGTACCAGAAGGCCCATAAAGAATGTTCCGAGAACCAGACTCGATTCCACCAACTATCAGTTCGTCAAACCCTTTAATTCCAGTTTTTAGCTTCAAGTTGGTTTCCTCAGCGGTGCTTTCAGAGATTGAAATTCAACAAATTCTTCTTTGCAAGTGTGTATATTATTACTGCGCTAACTATGAACTCTGGAAGAAGATAGCTTCCGTTGTAAGCTATAGAGTAAGTCACCGGATCCATTCCCCAATCTTTTGCGTACATGTAGAAGAAGAAGAGACCTGAAATGAAGTGTGAAATGAAACGTCCAAGCATGCCACCACCAACCCCAATTAAGGGTCGCTTTTTGAAAAAGCCAGCAAGTCCTAAAGCTCCGAATGCTATTGGGTAGTCCAATAATACTTGCGCTGGCTGATACAAGTAAGGTTCGATCATCATTACAACAAGTCCTAACACTATGCCTGCATAAGTTCCAATTACAGGTCCCCTACGCAAAGAAAGCCATAGCACGGGCACCATTCCTGCAAGGGTTACCGAGCCACCATATGGCAACTGATATAATTTGATGCTGTTCAATGCTGCCGATAACGCTACGAAAACAATTGCTTCTGCAAATATCTTGGTTCCGAATTTAGTTTCTAAACTCTTACTCATGGTTTTTCCCTCCGCCAGTATTACCTGGATCAGGTTCTAAGGGTCGACGGCGCTTTCAGCCGTCCTCTCAGCCGGGTCATTGTCCGGCTCCCCCAAACCTTGAGGGGGATAATTGTTATTTAGCTGTATATTTATCTTTCCTAAAGTCTAAGCCTATTTAGGATGTTGTGACATGAAGCCGCTGCCTAGGGAGTTTGACGCTATTGAAATTGAGAAGAAGTGGCAGAAGAGATGGGAGGATATGGGCGTTTATCGCTTCGACCGAGAAGACAGGAAGCGCCCGATCTTTAGCGTTGATACTCCTCCGCCTTATCCTTCAGGCGAGTTTCACATGGGAAACGTGTTAAACTGGACCTACTTCGACATTGTGGCTCGTTACAAGCGTATGAGGGGCTACAACGTTTATTTTCCCCAAGGCTGGGACTGCCATGGCCTAGGCATAGAAGTGCAGGTGGAAAAGGAGCATAACATCAGGAAGAGGGATATACCCCCGGACAAGTTTCGAAAATTGTGCGAGGAGCTTGTTGAAAAGTACATTGCCATGATGAAAGAGGGCGTAATACGTCTAGGCTGTAGCGTGGACTGGACAACAGAATATCGCACAATGAACCCTGATTATTGGAGACGCACCCAGCTGAGCTCCATAATCCTCTATAACAAGGGTTTCATGTATCAAGGCACGCATCCAGTGAACTGGTGTCCCCGTTGTGAAACTGCTATTGCGGATGCTGAAGTGGACTATGAAGAACGTGAGGGTGAGCTTCACTACGTTAAGTTTCCAATAAAAAACAGCGATAAGTATTTGCTAATAGCCACAACCCGCCCAGAATTTATACCCGCATGCGTTGCGGTTGCAGTCAACCCCGTAGATGACAGATTCAAGAATTACTTGGGTAGAAAAATTGTCGTTCCGATTGTGAACCGCACGGTCGAGATAATTTCAGACGAAAATGTAGACCCGTCTTTCGGCACAGGCGTAGTTATGATATGCACCTACGGTGACAAAGAAGACGTAAAAACCGTAATCAAACACAAGCTTCCAGTCGTTCAGATATTAACGGAGAACGGAAAGGTAAACGAAAACGGAGGAAAATACTCGGGCCTAACAATAAGTGAGGCTAGGAAAGCCATAGTTAAAGACCTTAAAGCCACGGGATTGCTGGAGAGAGCCGAAAAGATTCGGCAGGAAATAGGTGTGTGCGACAGGTGTGAGACGCCTGTCGAGATTCTCGAACGCAAACAGTGGTTTATGAAGACGCGCATCTTAACCGACAAAGTGGAGGAAATGGCAAACGAAATAGTGTGGTATCCCGATTACATGAAAGCTCGCTTAATAGATTGGGCGCGTTCCCTTGACTGGGACTGGGTTATAAGCCGCCAGCGTGCGTTTGGAACACCCATACCCATATGGTACTGCAAGAGCTGTAGCGAAGTAATTTTGGCAAAAGAGGAGTGGGTTCCGATAGACCCCAAGATTGAGAAACCACGATTAGACAAGTGTCCGAGATGCGGCGGCAGAGAATTCATTCCAGAACAGGATATTTTCGACACGTGGATGGACTCCTCCATTTCATGTGCTGTTCACGCTGGCTGGCCGTCTCGAAAAGATTGGAGGAGGCTGTTTCCAGCGGATTTGCATCCTTCGGGCGTAGATATCATTAGAACTTGGGCTTACTACCTGATGGTTAGGCACATCGCCTTGTTTGATGAGAAACCCTACAAGAGCTGCCTAATCAATGGCATGGTTTTAGGTTCAGATGGCAGAAAGATGAGCAAGTCCCTCAAAAACTATGTTGTAGCACCAGAGGTACTGGACAAGTACGGAACAGATGCTACCAGACAGTGGGCCGCAGCCGGCGGAGCAACAGGTTCTGATATTCCCTTCCGCATGCCAGATGTTGAGTATGGAAGACGCTTTCTAACTAAATTGTGGAATGCCGCGCGATTCGTTAGTACTCAGCTCAGAGACTACAAAGCAGGTGGAAAGTATGAACTGCAGCTTTTGGACCAGTGGATTCTAAGCAAAAGCGAGAAAGTGACACGAAAAGTGTCAGAAGCCCTGGAAAAATGCCAATTCAACATAGCCTTGGAAGAACTGCGCAACTTCGCATGGCACACTTTCTGCGACCAATACATCGAAGCCGTGAAGGACAGGCTTTACAAACCAGAAGCTTATGGAAAGGAAAAACGAAGAGCGGTTCAATTCACGCTCTACAAAGTTTTGTACTGCATAATTCAGCTGTTAGCCCCGATAACACCTCATATAACGGAGGAGATTTACCAAACCATGTACGCCGGAGACATAGGCCAGAAAAGCTTACAGCTGACGCCTTGGCCGGAACCTGAAAAAGGAAAAATCGATGAAGCGGCAGAGAAAAAGGGCGACTTGGTAATGGCTGTAATAACGGAGATTAGACGGGAAAAAGCTGAGAAGAGAAAACCGCTAAACACGCCGATTAAAAGGGTTAAGATATACGCTGGAAACAGCAAGTTTGCAAGGATAATCAGCGAAAACAGAGAAGATATCGTTGGAACATGTAGAATCTCACAACTTGAAGTCTCGTCTGAAAAAGGCGAAGGAAGAAAAGTCCAAGCGATTCCGGAAATAAGCTTCTTCAGCGAGTATTAGCTTTTAGGGTTTCAGTCCGGTTCCCACATCCACCCAGAGTTTTTCGCCTATTTTCTTGTAACCGATTTTTTCGTAAACTCTGATGGCTGGATAGTTGTCCGACCTTACAAATAGGGCTGCGGCTTCCGCGTTTTTCAATGCTTCTTCGGTTACTGCTGAAGTTGCTAATGTCGCGTATCCCTTGTTCCTGCGGTTTGGGTGTGTGTAAACTCCGCCTGTCATCCATATTTGCGGAAGCTGCAGAAAAGAACCAGCGTAGGAGACCAATTCATCGTTCACGAAAACACCGTAAATTGGCATCTTACTGATCCAATCCATGTACCTCTTTACTATTCCTCTTGGTCGATCTTCTCTTGTTGAAAGAAGCGTTGTAAGCCTAGATGCGTCTTCTTCTGTGCACAATCTGCGCACAAGTTCCGACCTGAAAAAGCGTGACTCACCCTTCTTAGCCAGCATCCAATCTTCCACGTAATGTTTTGCGTTTGGAAATCTACTTTTTACTACTGGAAGGAGATTGGGTGGTGCATGCACGATGAAGCGGTTTTCTGGAGCGTACTCGATTAATCTTTGTGCTACACCACTTTCGCACTCTAAAATTACACTTGGAAACTCTAGAGCGGCGTAGATGAGAATGTATCCCTTCAGGTTTTCATTTTCGAAAGCCGCGTACGTAGTCGTTTGGTCAGGTTCATATTGAATGTCGTAAAAGGCGAAAACGTGTCTAACAACATCCGACTTAATGGAGTTAATTACGCGTTGTTTGTTGTCTTCATCAACCTTCTCCACTCTAAACATTAAATTTCACTCTTTTCGTCATTGTTTTTGTAGCAGTTTGAATAATTGTGGCAATTTCGCTTAAAGATTGAACAAAATAATCTGCGGGGAAGTCGAATCTGGTCTCTGTGCTTCGTTTAACAATGATGGATGTTCCATTGGCGCTCATGGCTGCCAACGCGTCGTGAACCAGGTCACCAACCATAAAGAAACTCTTCGTACCGAGCTTTTTAACAGCCAGCAGCACGCCTTCAGGGTCGGGTTTCAATTTCTTCACATTTTCTCTCGTAATAACTACGTCGAAATATCTTTTTAAGTCATGAAGTCGGAAAAAAGTGTTCACCGCCTCTTTTGAAGTGTTCGTAACCACCCCTAACTTTAAGCCGAGCTTTTTTATCTTCTCCAATGTAGGAACGGTTTCTGGAAAAAGCTTAGAATTCCTCGCCGAATACAACTCGTATCGCTTCAGGAATTTTTCCATTTCCTGGTAGATTTTATCGGCATCTGCTTTGGTAAGGCTCTTTTCAATGTATTCGATGGATTTGTTGCGCATTATGGTGGCGCGTTTTACTCCTTCAAGTACGCTGGGCGGTATTCCGAGCTCTATTAGTTTTTCTTTTGTTTTGCGTCTGAACTCCAAAACATGTTGGTGGTCTTCCCATGGGGTTTGAACTAACGTGTCCTCTAAATCGAATAGAACTGCCACTGTGTGGTTTTCTTTCACCATTTTTTGACTTCTTCCGTTAACATGTCAATTTCTTCTTCTGTGTTGTAAAAGTGTGGTGAGACCCTTAACCCGTGTGCCCTAGCGGAAACAATTATTCCTTTGTGTCTTAGAGTTTCAGCCAGTTCCTTTGGTTTGTGTATCTTAGACAAGACTATGCCCGAGCGGTATTGCGTTTCTTCTGGTGTTTGAGGTTTCAGCCCCAAGTTTTTGATAGCTTCCATTAGATGGTCTGTTAGCTTTAGTATTCTCCTTTCAATGTTTTCGATGCCAATATTCAGTAGCATTTTTAGTGCTTCACTTGCGCCTACGAGGCTTATGAAGCTTGGTGTACCAACTTCAAAGCGGCTTGCGGTCTCCGAAAGCCTCAGGCTCCAGATGTCCCAAAAATCCAATGTCTCGAAAACTTCCGGCTTCACGCTTGCCCAACCGACAAACGGCGGCTCAAACTTTTCTATAAGCTCATCTTTAACGTAGAGGTATCCTGCTCCTGGCGGGCTTAGAAGCCACTTGTAACATGCAGTTGTCAGGAAATCCACATCATCCCTTTTGACGTCTACTCGTATAGCGCCAACCGACTGTATTGCATCAACAATCAGGTAAGCCCCGTGTTCATGGGCTATTTCGCTCAAGGCTCGCAAATCATGACGAAAGCCGTTAACATATTCAACGTGGCTAACAGTAACAGCCACAGTTTTGTCATCAACAGCTTTTTCTACATCATTTAACAAGATTTTCCCATCAACATTCTTCACGTAATGAACCTTCACGCCTAAGCGTTTGCGCAGCCAGGGGTAAACCACCGAAGGATACTCCAAATCCGTTGTAACGATTTTTGAACCTGGGGGATAATGAAGCACGTTTGCAGCTATGTTCAAACCTACGGACGTGTTTTCGACAAAGGCTATTTCCTCGGGTTTTGCGTTAATCAGCTTTGCGAAGAAGGATTTTCCACAATTGTTCCACTCCATCGAAGTTGTTCCGAAATTCGAGAAATCATCAGCATATTTGTGAAGCGCTTCCGCAACTGGTTTTGGAAGCGGAGACTGTGCAGCATGATTCAAAAACACCTTGTTTTTGGTTATTGGGAATTGTTCACGAATTTTCTTTATATCTTCTATGGGGGGCTCCTCCCAAACTTAATGAGTAACCTAGATTAACAGTATTAACTATTAAAGTCTCGGGGTTTGTTAGATGAGTGAAATAATAGTTGTTACAACGCCAGAGCTGCCCGGATACGAAATAGTCAAGGTTTTGGGCACCATTCATGGCTTAACAGTGCGAACCAGGGGAGTTGGCGGAAAAATAGTCGCTGGCATCGAGGGAATTTTGGGAGGAGAGGTAACAGCTTACACTTCGGAGTGTGAAAAAGCCAGGAGAGAATCGTTGAACAGGCTTGTTGAAAACGCAAGAAAGATTGGCGCAAACGCCGTCATCGGCGTGGATTTTGAGACAAGCGACATACTCCAGGGAACAGCCACGGTCTTCGCAGCCTATGGAACTGCGGTCATCGCAAAACCAGCAGAGAAAAAAGCGCAAGTATAACAAAGTAACTAGAGATATCTCCCGCAATGCGAAGTCTAACTTCCGATTTCCTACTTTCCCCGTGAACTTCTTGTTCATAGTGGCTTAAAAACCATTATAGAGGAAACTTCTATCTTCTTACATTGCGTCACTTATTTTAGTTTTTCTTTTGTAGACTATGACTGCTAGTAGTGTTGCTATCATGAATGGCGATAGAATAAGGAATGATGGAAACTCGGCTATAACATGCGTTCCCTCGATTTGAACTATTTTGGTGCTGTGGTTATAAGTAAAGTAAAGATACGCGCAGTTTTCATCTAGAATCAGAGTGTACTCTACTGGCAGGTCGCCTACGAGAACGTTCCATTGTCCATCTTCAACCCTCAATATGTCTTTTGGAATAGTTACTCTACAAAAACCTGTTCCATTTTCGCCAGTCACATTAAACCTTATGAAAGCGCCTTCGTCAGGATTAAAGTGAAAGCCTGAAACTGTTGAATTGCTTACAATATCAACCGTATACGATACCTCATTCCAAGTGCCAACATCGAAGACGTTGATCGGAGCCATAAGCGGATATTGGTCGGTGTTGTTTGCATCAATTTCGTAGGGAGTATCACCAATGCCATCGCTTCCAGTTTCGTTCTGATTAGACCCGCCCTTAATATCAACACCAGCATAGTCGCTCCAGTAGTTGCCGACAGAAGGATAACCGCCATCCCAAACGTTCACCGAGTTATAGGTGTCGACCTGGGCCGTGTTGTCTATGAAGTTGTTATGGTAGACAGAATTGTCTGAAGAAGAATAGACACGGATGCCGCATTCACTGCTTGTTATTCTATTTCCTAAAATGCTGTTGTTTGAAGAACAGAAGAGGTAGATGCCGTAGGAATTATTGGCTATAGTATTGTTGCTTATGTAGGAGTTTCGAGTGTACGCAAGCAACAGCCCTTCGCCATTATTTGTTAGAGTTAAGTTTCTGACTGCTATCTCTGTACAGTTTACGATGGCAACATAGCCTACATCGGAAGAAATCTCGGCTCCATGCTTATTCACCCAGTAGTAGACTGGCTTGCCGTCAACGAGGTTCGAAGCATCAACAGAATGCAGGAAATCTTCCAACTTACTGCCCAAAACACTGAGGCTATATTTGTTACCACTTATAACATTACTTGACAAAGTGTCGTTGGATGAATCCCACAGATCGATTCCAACAGTGTTATTTGTTATTCTGTTGCCAGAAATGCTGTTGTTTGAAGAAAACGCTAGAGAAATGCCAACAATAGCATTGTTCGTTATGTTATTGCTTGTTATGTGCGTGTTGTTTGTATTACAAAGTCCAATTCCAACCGATGCATTACACAAGTCGGTTCCTTCCACTCTTATGTTTTCACAGTTCATCAGTATTACCTGTCCAGCACAACTGACAACATGGTCTGACACGGTATCAAGATACACAAGCGGCTTCCCATTCACAGTATTATCGACGACCAAACTTGAAAAAGAATCGACCGAGAGACCACATCCAACAAATCTATTTTGGAAAATCATGTTATTAGGAGAAAAGCCGAGATAAATTCCAGCTAGTTTGTTTGTTATGTTATTTCTTGACAATATGTTGTTGGAAGAACTCCACAGATGAATGCCCAAATAGTTGTTTGTAACGGTGTTTTCAGAAACGGTATTATTTGAAGATTGATTGAGTTCAATGCCTAAGGAGAATTCCCTAATTTCCATGTTCTTGATCGTCACGTTGCTTTTGGCTGATAGGTCTATTCCTATTCCGCTTCCTCCGCCTCGAACAGTATGGCCTGCTCCGTCAACCACAATGTTATCCCTTTCCACAACAACAGATTCATTGAGGTTGCCAATGAAGGTATAAGTAACATTATCCACAGTGGAAATAGGTGCTGTTGGCGGGTATATGCTTCCATCAGCCCTAATATAAATGGTTCCGCTATCACCCTTAACCAACGGAACCTTCAACACCACACTAAACACAGCCACAAACATCAATAAAACCCAAACACTAGAAACCAAACCAGCCTTAATCCTACCCAAAACCTTCACCCTTCCTAACAATAATATAACATGCAAGCAATTCATAATTCTTGTGGAAGAATCTTCGATTGAACACCTAGAACACCAGCACCGATAACGATAACATCACGCATTGTCTTGGGTCTATCCAATGTTCCAGATGCAACCGCATCTGTCAATATTTGAATCAGAAATAAAAGGCTTCAGAATGTCTTTTCTTTAACAAAGTTAGCAAAGGTTGCACAAGAATGCTATGATGATTCATTAAACAGTAATTGTTAGTATGGACATCAATGGAATCACCTTTGCGGAAAAGTGCTACAGGTCATCTCCAAAAACGCCCCCTTTACTTCTTTTTCCTCACTTGTGTGGATGTTAAAGATGTTTCTCTTAACAATTTGCGTTAATAATAGATAGTGTTAGTTTCAGAAGGTAGCCACAACGCTAAAACCTTTACTACTTTCTACTACCACACATCAGTTACTAACACCAATACAACTACAATACTACGACAATACCGAGTGAATAACACGAGTAGGCTTCTTTCTCTGGACTGGATACAAAATAACGCAGTTTTTCCGTCTTAGAATCTTCTGCTGCTCATCAAGGGTCAACTGATGCCATTCTTTGACACTACCATCATTAATCCTCTCCACAAGCAAACACAAACTCTCATTAGTAGCGTCTGGAAACTCTTGCAGAAACGCTCTGAGAGCAGAACAGTCCGTCCTATCTGCTTGTGGGTCACGGTTATGTTTCTGGTATTCCTTCCAGACTGCTTTGTTAATACACAGACTTCTGGTCTTAGGTCTTCCCTTCCTATCAAATATTGTATTGCCTTTCTTATCCACTAACGCTATGCTTGTCCGATAGTTATGTGGTCTTTTGCTTCTCAGTATAAGGTCACGAGGACTACCCATAAGAATCATGTTTAAGACATCGTTATCGCTTTCATTTATGAAAGCAGCAAGCCTAGGCTTGGGATTCTTCATATCCATTTTTCGCCAGTCTTTTACTCTATAAGTCAGCAAGACGTGACTGAATGCAGCCTTACGCATCCGACACACCTAAACCCTATTCAACAAACAGATGAATCCATACAAGACTATCAGTTTTATGAATGCAGAATAAGTTTTACTTGGTCAAAAAGGGACGGGTATGCTTCTTTTAAAGAAGTTTGATGGATGTTAAATTATTTTTTTCCTTCAACAAAATGTGTTAATGTCAACTGAGTTACTTGTTTAAACTCTCCCACCGTCTTGAAAAACAGTTTTTGTTAAACTGCTTGTCAAAAAGACGATTCTAACTCAAACCTAATTGAGAACGTTTGTGGCTTCAGTTTTTGGCTTCAGTTTGTTTTACTGAAACTTGTTTGCAGATTTCCTTGTCAATTCTCTCCGAAAACGGTGAAAAAACTCTTCAAAAACGAAGTCAAAATCTCGCCCTATGTGACTCGCCCTATGTTGCTTTTTGTGGATGCTCCTATGTGACTTGGGACGCTCATAGGCTTCCGCTTCTTGAACCATTTACATAAAATGGGGAAAGTCGCCTTTAGCCATTTCTCTTTTCCTAGACAAACAGAAGTCTAACTTCCGATTTCTCTATGCTCTATCGAGGAGTCCCCCGCCAAAAAAATAGCGAACAAGAAACATGTTGCCAGAGTCCACGGATAAAAGGCATAAGACTAGATGGTGGATGTTGGGTCATCCAACAATTTGGTCAAAAAAGAAGGATAGGAAATGTGTTAAACAGTTAGGTTTGCTTAGCCTTTAGGTTTATCTTCTGCTAGTTTTCTGACTTTCTCTTGAAACTTTCTATTGGCTTCTTCTAGCTCTTCTGGAGTATTGATTGTTTCTGTCCATCTTTCGATTTTTTTGGTTTTCTTGTTCAGAAGGTTTCTTTCTATTGTCATCGGGTAATGAGCGTTTATTAAGTATAGTTGTTTCACCGTTTCATCGAGCCTCTGAAAATCCTTCTGCAATAGGTCTATTCGTGTCTTTAGACCCATGTTTTCGTTCTCGACTTGTCTTAGTGCGTTCTCTAAATCCTTTATCTGGTCAATTGTTTGCGGTATGACTTTCAGAAACAACCGCAAAACTTCCGAGATTTTTGTGAAGTCATTTTTCAATTCTGCATCATGCACATAAGTATCGTCACTTGCTGGAATTGCCTTACCACACATCAATTTAGCACTCCATGAGCTTATTCCCAGTTCAGCACATGTCCTCAAGAAGAGTTTTCTCCCACAATGCCACCGATTTAAGCCATGATTGACTATTCCAGCACGTTTTTGAAGGGAATTTAAAATGTTAGCGATTTGTTTGGTTGACAAGTGTTCACGTCTTGCACTCTGGAATAGGAATTTGTTGTTTCTGTCGATTGTTTGAAGGTATTTGTCAAGGAGTTGCTTGAACTCTTCGGAAATGAAGGTTCTAGCTACGACTTGTTCTTTCTTCGTGTTAATTTCTATCGGTATTGGTGTATCGCCTTGAACGTCAAACGTTCGCCACTCCAATAAGGCAACATCGCCAATTCTTAAACCCAAAAGATAAACTTCTAAGAGGATTTGTTCTCGCAAGTCTGAAACTTTTGCCATGGCTTGGATTTCGCTTATGCTTGCTCTATGGTCACGAGTAGTCGGAACGGTCTTGTAAATTTGCAGAGCCTTTCTATATTTGACTTCTGTCCCATGAAACTTTAAGAATTGAATGACTGAATTCACAACATTGCGAGCAGTGTTCTGTCCGTGTTTTTCCCTAATCCAGCAATAGAATTGCTCAACCACCTTCCCCGCTTCTGGACTCTTAATCAATGTTTCAATGGGTTTATGGTAGAATTCATTTTCAAACTTCTTGATTCCGCTCATGTAGCTTTTTCGAGTGTATATGCTTGGGATTCCAGAGAGCCAGTCCTCTACTTTCACCATATCCATTCATGTTTTCACCCCTAGAGAAAGACTTTAGGAAGCCAGAATTCAGATGCGAGATAACGGAAATTCTATTTCCCTTTTCTCCCGCAAACTCCTTTTTTCTTAACTTCCGCACGAGTATAGGTCAAAAATGCAGACCGCTACGAAGCTATTGGCTCCATTGTTATTGTAAGATGAGACATACATGCAAAACTTATTACAGAATTACCAGTCAGTTTATTCTGGGTGAATTCTCGTTGAACTGGAAGATTCCTTTATCATTAACAATGACTAGCGCCAACGCGGGCGTCACAAGTCTTTTATTAGGACGAATTAATTGAGTTAGTGGAAGATGTAATTTGTTGGGGAAAACTGTTTCTGGGATAATGGTAGTGTTACTACTAGCCATTCTAATTGCACTACCATTGGATATTCAACTATTCGGATTAGGGATAAATCGCCATTTTTTGGTTTATGGTTCTTTAACGTCTTCGACGGTATCAGCTTCAACTTTAGGCAATGTCACGGTTTACTTTTTTGATGTGGGTCAAGGCGATTCAATCTTGATCAACGCTGATGGCAAAAACGTCCTCATCGACGGTGGCACTAAAACAGCGGGTTCAACTCTCTTAGGCTATTTGAGTAGCGTCAACGTAACTCATATAGATATTATGGTAGCTACGCATACCCATGAAGACCACATTGGCGGTTTAATAACAGTAATGCAGTCTACCATAACCATAGATATGATTTTTTACAACGGCCAGAACCCCACCTCACAGACTTTTCAAGAGTTCATGAGTTTGGCATAAGAATACACTTTGACCGTTACGGAGAGAAATCAAGTTTACGTTCTAACCGCTACAACGAATTTCACCATTCTCAACCCTGTCCAGCCGCCTGAATTCGTGGATATCAACGCCAACAGTGTAGTTCTCAAACTCCAGGTTAACAATGTGAGCTTCCTTTTTACAGGCGACGCAACGGCAGAAACTGAGCAAAGTATGATAAACGATGGCCTGAGTTTGCGCAGTGATGTGCTGAAGGTTGCCCATCATGGTAGTAGAACTAGCACGTCACAAGCCTTTCTTGATGCCGTGAACCCCACTTACGCGGTTATTAGTGCTGGTTTAGACAACAGATATGGACATCCTCATGAAGAAACCGTTCAAAGACTTCTAGACAAAAGCGTCATCACCTATGGCACTTACGCTTCAAGGACTATTGTTTTCACCACAGACGGAAACACTGTAACCGTCCAAGACAATCCAGAACCAATTCCAGAATCTCCATCAACTATGATTTTACTTATATTACTACTAGCCACGTTAACCGCGACGATTCTCTTGAAGAAAAAAGAAATGCAAGCGGCAAAGTTTTCAGCATAAATGAGGTTAACCCTAATCTCAAAATAATTGGAGATTTCTCCCGCAAATTCCCTTCTCTGGTTGAACCTATATATAAGAGGGGCTAGTCACTGAAGAGCAAAACAGATGTTCAAAACACTTATGGAACGATGTTTAATGCGAATCCGCCGAAACACGACCAATGCTTCCTCAACAGTCTCTTCAGCTCATCAATCGTCTTCTCCACCATTCTTCGACATTGCGGCGGCTCCTTCGGCGGACTATGCGGGTCTGCAACATTGATCTCCTTCAACCCAGCTACGCCTGCAACCAGCGCATACCAACAAGGCGGCAAAACCTGAGGATTATAACCACTCCCAGGCATCAAAACAAGCCTTCCACCACAAACCCGCTCAGCCGTATCCCTAACCAAACAGGAAACCTCAAAGAAACCCTTAACAGTCAAACCTAAATTTCCAAGCACATCT